>Ga0154020_10000148_pt1 | contig 79549 bp, 67 predicted proteins | sample Klosneuvirus_201_FD_109709 | JGI IMG/M metagenome (GOLD analysis project Ga0154020, IMG submission 109709) | Active sludge microbial communities from wastewater, Klosterneuburg, Austria - Klosneuvirus_20160825_MG | ecosystem: Engineered > WWTP > Aerobic digester > Activated sludge | place...
ATGGAAACGGGACTAATGCGACTATTAAGACTCTACTCTTACAAAACGTTATAGTTCACCCGTTTCCTGTTCAGTTAATTTATTGTATATTTATTACTTTACAAACTAAAGGCAAAACGTTACAAGGCAATTTTAAACTAACTCAACATGAAAATACAGACAAAAAAACTATTTTATCTACTGTCAACAGTTTCGCTTCTAGTAAGCATCATATTATGGATAGTATTTAAAGAAGAATTTATGATGGGTCCTTTCGTTACACGCGCAATTGTCACTTACCTAATGATAACTTCAGCCATCTTTTTACTTATCGCTCTTTTGTATCGAAGCAAAGAAAAATCAAATGATCAGCCTAAAATTGGATTTATTATTTTGACTAGTTTTCTTACGACAACTGGACTTGTTCTGTCGTATAACATATGGGAACATATTGTCATGACGGCGTATTTAATGGAAAAAACCGACGAGGCAATTTTCGCATTCGAAAAGGTGTTGGCCATTACAGATTTCTGCGGTTTAGTATTACTTTTTTCAGGACTAATCACTTTGCTCGTTAAACTATTCTTGAAGAACAGAGCACAGGTAAACGCCTATTAATATTAAATAAACGTAAGCTGGCGTCCCAACAACCCAAAGTCCACCAGCCACAAAAGCAAATTCTAAAGCTTTGCATTTTCAATACAAACAATAAAAACTTACCTTTAAGCGATCAAAAACGGGGAAATCAGAAAACCAAATAGAGTAAGCAACAAAACAAAATACGTATGGCGAAATTTATGATTGATATCCTTTTGCAAGGAATGGATAATGAAACAAGAATGAAATTATTACCGAGAGAACAAGAGATCATTAAAGAATGGGAAGAGAATGGCTTGCTTCTGGCATCTTACATAAAAGCCGATGCGGCCGGTATATACCTGGTCTTGGTGGCGGATGATAAAGCAGATGCAGATAAAAGACTTTCTACCCTGCCCTATTACCCTTATATGAAAATTGAAATGATGACCTTGAGGTGATCGTTTTAATTGAATGTGAAAACAAACAGAAATCATTATGGCCAATATCCATCCTCATTTTAACTTCAACAGCAATGCCGAGGAAGCATTTACTTTTTACAAGTCCGTGTTCGGCGGAGAATTCACAAAAATAATTCGATTCAAAGATCTGGCCAGTGCTGAGTTTCCGGTAGCAGCTCATGAAGAAAATAAAATAATGCACATTGAATTGCCTATTGGTCAAAGTAAGTTAATGGCCAATGATGTTCCTGAAATGATGGGACGCACCAATGAAAATGAGAACAGAAGCAAAATTGTGATCAGCGCAGAAAGCAAAGCAGAAGCAGATAAAATATTCACCGGTCTCTCTGCAGGCGGACAAATTGAAATGCCGATCTCGGATAGTCCCTGGGGAACCTACTTTGGCATGCTCAGAGACAAATACGGAATTGAATGGATGGTGGAATTTGATCCGAAAAAGTAAAGGGTAAATTTCTTAAGAGCGAGTTTTGATCAGTCTCCCTGGAATTATTCTTCACTTCGTTAAAAAAAACTTATCTTTATTCGCTTTGGTGAAGTACTCGACCTCACCATATAAAACGACAACTACTCTGGGCCATACTAGAAGGAACTATGACATTTGTTTTGCCAAATAATAATTCAATAGTCAATAATCTCTTTGCCGTTTCACAAAATAAATTTTGGATTCTTGTAATCGTTAGTTTATTCATTTTTTCAAATACTTTTAGTCAAACTTACATTGTTGCGCTTGGGGATACCATTAATCGCATCGATAAAAATAATATGAAACAAGGCTTCTGGTTTGAAAAAATCGGGGAAGACAATCTAGTTGGGAATTACAAAGACAATATAAAAGTAAAGGGATGGAGGAAATTCAATGAGCGAGGAGATTTAATTCGAAGTTACTTATATAGAAAAGGTAAAATTGTTTATAACATGACTCCTGATGAAGGTCTTATTGTCGAAAGTGGTAGCGCATTCTTTTTCAACAGAAAAATTAGAGCGAAAAAATCGGAATCAACCCCAACATATAATGAAGGTGACTCGATAATTTTTATCAAACTTTATATTTATAATCAATCTATTTCCAAACGGAATAAGGAATCGTCAATTAAAAAGTCAACCATATTTTCAAATAATTATCGTTTAATAGATTCTGTAAGTGTCGAAATAGAAGATATGATTTCTTCCAACAAATTAAAATTAGAGCTGGATTCAACAATGAAAAGAAATCCATATGATGTTAAACTCTTGCCAAATAGACACTACAGGCTTTCATTTTCAAAAAAAGGCTTTTTAACCCAATCTATTTTACTCAATACAGAGTATAACCCAAATATCGAATACCATTCTTTTCCAATTTCAATCAATTTATCCAATAGAGTCATCAACCAATTTGATCCAATCTCAATTAATGAACCCTCTACTAAATACAAAATAGGAGAGAAAGGATGGTTTACCAATGATCTTGATTATGCATTTCAATCCAAAATATTAATGGAGAGAAAAAACGACTATCAATTAAAGCTGAATATTCTTAATCTTGAAAATACTGTTAATGAGCAAATTCTTGACCTAAAGGAGAAGCAAACCCTAATCGAGAATGAAAAGAAACTAAAAGAAGAAGAACTAAAAAGAATTGAATCCGATAATAAACGAAAATCACTCGAATTAGAATTATTAGAAAAAGAAAAGTCACTTTCCACCATTGCCCTGAAGGCAAAAGAAGCTGAACTAATAAAGAACAAATTATTAGCAAATGAAAAAAGAAGGGAGATTCAGAGTCTTAATCAACAAAAACTGATAAACGAATTAGAATTAAAAACCAAAGAAAGCGAGTTAAACCAAAAAAATAAAGAAGCTGAAATCAAACAAAAGCAAATTCTCGGACTTCAGCATGAAAAAGAACTAAGTGAGGAAAACTTAAAACAACAACAATTCATCCGAAATTTGGTTCTGGCAGGAGCAGGCTTATTGGTAATCTTTTTGGGATTTGTTTTTGTTAGCCTTTCAAAAAGCAGAAAAGCCAACAAAATAATCGCCCTACAAAAAAACGAAGTTGAAAAGCAAAAACACCTCGTAGAAGAAAAACAAAAAGAAATTGTTGATTCCATCAGTTATGCAAAACGTCTACAAGAGGCCATTCTACCTCCTCAGGAATTTGTCAACTCGCATCTTGCCAACAATTTTATTTATTATCAGCCAAAAGACATCGTTGCCGGGGATTTCTATTGGGCAGAAAAAGTAGGAGATCAATTTTTCATTGCTGCGGCCGACAGTACAGGTCATGGTGTGCCCGGCGCAATGGTCTCCGTTGTTTGCTCCAACGCATTGAACAGAACAATCAAAGAGTTTAAACTCACAGAGACCGGTAAAATTCTTGACAAAACAAGAGAATTGGTTTTAGAAACCTTTGAAAAAAGCGCCAGTGAGGTGAAAGACGGAATGGACATTTCTCTTTTATGCATTGATGCTAAAAACCAAAATATCTTCTGGAGTGGTGCCAATAATCCCTTATGGTACATTCAAGAAAATGAATTGAAAGAAATCAAAGCCAATAAACAACCGATCGGAAAAACAGATTATCCTAAGCCATTCACAACACATCAAATTGAATACAAAGCAAACACGAGCTTTTATTTATTTACTGACGGACTTGCAGATCAATTTGGTGGACCAAACGGGAAAAAATTCAAGTACAAACAATTTTCTGACCTATTGCTCAAAAACAATCTTCTATCTCCTAAACAACAATCCGACATCATTCGCAAAGCCTTCTCTGACTGGAAGGGCGACTTGGAACAAGTGGATGATGTTTGTGTGATCGGAATAAAAATATAAACTGGCATTGTTAAGTTCACGGGGCAGTAAAGTTTTTAGGAGAACAAACTCAACCCTCCAAAAAAAAGCGAAGAGCTCCGTTAGCGGATCTGCCCTTCACCTTTCTTTGTGTGTGATTTTATTTTAGTGTTCTATGATCACTTTTTTACTAGTGATCTTTCCGTCGAGCTGCATGCTGATCAGATAGACGCCGTTGGGCACATCCAATGTCAGAGGCAATTGGTATTTACCCGTGTGTTGTTGATCTACCTGACTTAAATTGCTGATCATTCTTCCCTGCAGATCCAGCACATCAATGCGCACATTACTTCTCTTCTTCAACTCGTAGGAAATCACAAAATCTCCTTTGGCCGGATTCGGAAAAACAGTCCATGCATTTTCAACAGCAAGCGTTTCTGCTTCCTCTTCCACTGTGCTGATCACTTGCTCAGGAACAATTATTTCTTCCGTAACTGTTTCTACTGCTATTAGTCCTCCCAATACTTCTGTAACATGAAGTTCTTGCATAGGCGTAAGTATAATTGAGGCCGTGTCTTTTACCTGCTGCGGAATTTCTTCTGTCTCCACAATATTTTCCGGTCTGCTTATTTTCCCTTTTACAAAGCGCTCTTCGTTCTTTGGTTCAACCACTTTTATGCTGTCTTCTTTCACCGGCTCTTCGTAAACCACTCTTAATCCACCGGCCACCATGCTGATGTCAATGTCGCCCTTCAATGTTTGTGTACATTTTTCTTTCTCCTTCACCTTTTCTTTTTCCTTCTCTTTTGGTGTAGCAACCATTTCGCCTACTACTTTTTTATTTCTATCATCTTCATCGCTGATCATTTCAATTCCCTGTATCATTTTTCCCTGCAGATCATAACAAGCAAACAAATGACTTCCAAAACTCAAGAGCATGGCCAATGCAAACATACGCGTGATGCTCATGTTGCGCGGCACTTCGTTCATGTTCACACGTAAGTTCAACGGACGATCGATCTGTGTAGTCTTGAATCGTCCACATACTTTCTGGTCTTTGTAATGCATGAGAATATCTTTTATCTCTTCATCTGTTTTGTTTGAAAAATCGAATACAGATTTCTGACAAGACCCGCAAAATTTTCCATTTGCATCGGGTGTCATTTTATTCCAGTCTTCATGACAAGGTTCTGGAATGCGGATGATGATGTTTTGATCTTTCATAGTCTTTTGTTTTTTGGTTTCTATAATTGAGATGTGTGGAGTACACGCATTCCATAAACTATTTCCGAAAACAACACACATGCCTGATAATCATACCTTTAATTATGTCATGGGCCACGAAAAGCAACAAATCAACACAACACGAAGATCTGAATGGATCTACTGATCTTGAATTAAAATATGAATTGAATGATTGGTTGACTGAAGGAAAGTGATTAATTAATCCTTCTGATCAACGATGAGTTTTTGGGATGTTTTAAATTTCCCATCAGTATAAACAAAGAAATACATACCGGAAGATAATCCTGAGATCTTTACCATCTTTTCATTGACGTTCATTTTTGTGACGGAAATCTCCACCCCTCTACTATCAAGTATACTGATCACATCTGCATTCACATTTTGTTCGGAGGTCACATAAAGATCGCCTTGAACCGGATTGGGATAAAAATTAAGGCGAACACGTTTCTCCTCCATTTTAATCGAACGAATTTCTGAGTACGTGTAAGTCTTATCAAAATTGGTTTGTTTTAGTCGGTAATAAGAAGTCCCACTGTAAGGAGAAATATCTGTTTCTGAATAATCTATGCTTCTGGTACTGTTTCCTGCTCCGTTCACAACACTCACGGTTTCAAATTCAATTCCGTCCTTGCTTCTTTCCAAGGTAAAAAAATCGTTGTTCAATTCGGTAGCCGTTCTCCAATTGAGTTGAACGGAATTATTCACGGCTCTTGCTTCAAATGAAGTCAGTTCGATCGGCATGGGCGAGCAAACGATTGATGTATTGAATGGCGGGAATGAAAAATTATCCATCTGCACCCAGTTACATCCTGTTCCTGCTGTCATCCTAACGGTTATGAATTGTCCGTTGTTGGGTGCAACGAAGGCAAAGGTTCGTTGTGTCCACACCCCACTGATAGAAAGAGGTGAAGTGAAAATATTGGTGCCGAAAGCATTGTTCACAGTTGACAATCCTATTTCCATAGGTAATGGTCCACATGAAAAAGGCGTACAGGCTTTTTCCCAGAAAGAAATATTGTAGGTAGTGCCGGCAACCAATGGGGCAGACAAACGCATGGAGATGGCATCGTTGGCAAGACCGGTGAATCCGATATACCAGCAACCACTTTGACGAAAACCACAGTAAGTGTTGGATTGAATGATATCCATGTTACCGGAGGGACCAAAGGCGATGGTATTTGCCATGAATCCATTGAAAGCGGCATTGGAAACATTGATCTGATCAACCACGGCTGTATTATTTTCAAAATCTCCATTCAGGAAATTCTGTGAGCGAATACTTTGCGCCATCAGCAATCCGGTAAGTGCAAAAGTAAAATGTGCTTTCATTTTCAAATGATCCTATCAAAGATAGAACAAAATAGCATACTGCTTCTGACGAATGAAAAAGAAGCGATGCGCTTTGTTAAAATAAAACGTTTTAGCGCATAGAGATATTACAGAAGGAAAAAATCAAGGATGGTGTGTATTCTCCTGTAAATTGAAATGCTCGTTAGGGCATCAGATCTTCACGCCAATGATGAGTACATCATCGATCTGCTCTTGAACTCCCTTCCAGTTTTCAAAACTCTTTTCGAGATGTTGTTTTTTATTCTCTGAAGTTAGGTCATCGATCTTGATGAGTTCTTCCTTTAATCGTTTGTAAGTGTATTTTTTTGAATTCGGCCCGCCGAACTGATCGCAGAATCCATCCGTTAATGCATACACATTATCCCCCTTCATCAGATCGACAATGGTTTCATTGAAAGAAACATTATCCCGTGTATGTTTTCCCACCGGCATTCTATCGGGTTTGAATTCAATGCACTCCTTTGTCCCATTTACATTTCTGATCAGCCAGACAGGATTATTCGCCATGGCAATGGTCATCTTCAAATTCTTCAGATCAAAAACGATCACACTGCAATCCATCCCATCTTTTCCACCTTCTTCACTTCCATCCATTGCCAAAGATGAGATGATGCGTTGTCGTGCATAATTCAGAATAGCAGCGGGACTGTATAATTTTCTTTCGTTGATCGCTTCATTCACGCAGGAAATATTCAGCATGCTCATCATGGCTCCGGGAACTCCGTGGCCGGTACTATCTGCTGTTACAATAACGAACTTATTATCTTCGAACGGAGAGGCCCAGTAGAAATCGCCACTCACAATATCTTTTGGTTGAAATAAAACAAAATAGGAATTAAGGTTACTACTGAAGAGATGATCGCTGGCAAGCATGGCGCTTTGGATCCGTTTAGCATAACTGATACTGTCGAGGATTTCAATTTGCTTTTCCTCTATCAATTCCTTTTGCTGCACCACTTCTGCCGTTCTTTCAGCAACGGTGCGCTCCAGTTCCTGTTGTCTTACTTTCAATTGTTTGGTGCGAACACCGTTGAATCCAAATACGACAAAAATAAATCCGATCACATAGCCGGCATAAGCCATGGGATGCTTGTACCAGGGAGGAAGCACTGAAAAAGAATACTCAAACGTATCGCTCCATTTTCCGGAAACACCAATGGCTTTTACTTTAAAGGTGTAATCGCCGTTACTGATGTTATTATAAAATGCCTTGTTCTCGGAGGTGAGCGGACTCCAGTCTTCGTCTGCACCAACAAGCATATACTGGTATTTTATTTTATCCGGACCATTCCAGTCCAATGCACTGAATTCAAATTCAACTTGTCCTAAATTATATGGAAGTACCAAGCCCTTTGGATAATTATAATACTTCTCCACTGATTCGAACTGGATCTTTCTGAGATCTTTCTTATCCTTTTCTCCAACGATCATCTGTTCTTTGGCTCTTGAAGAATCCTTGATGGCGTAAAAATCCACGAATGATTTTTCAATTTCGATGTTGTTCATCTGAATGACCGGGGTCGCTGAAGGAAGTTTAAAATTATTCAGATGCAAATTGGTAAGTGCTTTACCATTACCCCACCAAATAATATTTTTCTTATCGATGATGACACTGTTGAAAAAATTATTGGCTTTTAATCCATCTACTGAAGTATAGGTATGCACTTCAATTTCTTGTTTATTGTTGAAGACGTAATTCAGTCCTCTCTCTGTTGCGATCCAAACATGACCGGTATTATCTTGTATGATGGAGCGAATTGTGTTATCGCTCAAGCCATTTTTCATGGATCTGTTCTCGAAAACGGGTTCTTTGGAATTGATGCTTCCGGCTTTCAGCATATCCACACCTTTACCTTCGGTACCAAACCAAAGATTTCCATCTCTGTCTTCATACATGCAGGTGATGTAATTGCTGCTTAGTCCCGATTTTGTTGTATACCATTTGAAATATTCCCCATCGTAATTACACACGCCGGAACCTTTGGTAGCAAACCACATGTGGCCCGTCTTATCTTGAATGATCGCTGAAATGATCCCATCGCTCAATCCCTCTTCTTCTTCAAACGTGTAGAATTCTTTTCCGGTATAACAGCACACTCCTTTTTCATCCGTACCGAACCAGATATTGCCATCCTTAGAGCGACAGATACTGAGAAGGTAATCGCTTACCAAACCCGTTCTTTCACTGAACAATTCCATTTTATTTCCATCAAAACGTACGGCTCCATTATCTTCGGTTGCAAACCAAACCGCATCACTGTCTCTTACCGATGCTTTGAAACGATTACTTGGCAAACCTTCGTTATCTGTGTAATGATCGAAACTTTGTCCGTTATAGAAGATCAAGCCATCACCATAAGTAGAAAAACACAAAGTTCCATTCTTATCTTCTACAATAGAACGTACCGTATTAGCGCCCATTCCTTCTTTGGCAGTATAATGTCTGAATGACTTGTTATTGAATTTGCAGATCCCTCCGCCATAAGTTGCCAGCCACAAACTTCCTCCATTGTCTTCCGTTATTGAAAGCACATAATTATTGGTCAAGCCATGTTCGGTGGTATAGATTCTTATCTCTTCTCCGTTATACAAACACAAGCCACTATCATAAGTGCCCAACCAAAGATTCTCATCTTTATCTTCATGAATGGAAATAATGCAATCACTGCTCAGTCCTCTCTTTTTTGTAATGTACTCCACCGTTTTTCCATCATAAATATTTACGCCTCCATCATCGGTTCCTAAATAAATATTTCCATGCTTATCCTGATAGATGGTATGAATAATGGTGCTGTTCAATCCCTCTTCTTCTCCTAAGAGGTGAAAGGAAGTTCCATCGAACATACAAGCTCCTCCGCCTGTGGTACCAAACCACATCTGTCCTTTGTTATCTTGTGTAATGCATCGAACACTGTTGTTGGGTAAACCTTCTTCTTCCGAATAGCTGGTAAGTTGATCATTGAAATAAGAATATACTCCTCCACCATTGGTACCGATCCAGATCTTTCCGTCTTTTGATTCGTAAACAGAAAGTACCGTATTGTTTCCTAATCCCTCGTCTTCAGAAATTGTATTGAAATTCACACCATCATAAAAACAAACGCCTCCGTCTTCGGTGCCAAACCAAATCCTTCCTTTGCTGTCCTGAAAGATGCACAAGATCGTGTTGTTGCTTAATCCATTCTTAGTAGTGAAGTGAAAAAAGGATCTGCCATCGTATCGGCTCACTCCTGCCCCGTTCGTTCCTATCCAGATATTTCCCTTCTTATCGGTTACAATGCATTTGATCATGGACGAACTCATGCCTTGATCAACATCTAAATACTGAATATCGGAAATTGCCCCGTCTTTAAAACGAGGAGATAAGGCGTGAACAGGAACCGGTTGACGACACAGTGTTACAAGAGGCTGAACCGTCATTGTTTTTGGTGCAGTCAATGTATCTTTACCCGGAGTACGAACCGGCAATATTTTTGCAGCATCTACGGAAGTCAATTCACTTACTGCCACAACATCTCCATTCGCAGGAAATGAAAAAGGTTTGCTCAGCTTAACTGGCTCAGGCGCTTTGGCCGGAACACTTGTTTGCTTAGCACGATGCACCACAATGACCGGCTTCTCAGAAGGCGTTGTGTCCGAGTCAGAATTCGTTTTTGTTCCTGCAGAATGAATATCAGGATCAGAACCGCAGGAAAATAGCAGGAAACTAAAAGTTATAAGGAGTAATTTTTTCATTACCAAAATAGAAACCTAAAGATAACAAAAAATTCAAGAAATAAAATGATAAAGGATCTATGAAACACTAAACCCTATGATCAATACATCATCCACCTGATCAAGCTGACCTTTCCATTTTTCGAAAGTGGAATTAAGTTGGTTTTTCTTTGACTGATTGTCAGTTTCCTGCAAAGTGAGAAGCAATTCCCTCAATTTCTTGTAAGTAAATTTCTTTTGTCGGTAGCCACCAAACTGGTCCGGATATCCATCGGTTAATGTATAAACCATATCTCCCTTTTTCAGATCAAAATCGTGTTCTTTGAAGGGTACTGTATCGTTATTATGTCTGCCTACCGGCATTTTATCGCCTTTGATCTCTATCAATTCGTTTGCTCCATCGGTATTTCTTACGATCCAAACCGGATTATTGGCTGCGGCCACTTTCATTTTTCCATTCTTCAGATCCAAAACCACAACGCTGCAATCCATCCCATCTTTACCTCCTTCTGCGCTTCCGTCGTCAGCCAGGGAAGAAATGATCTTTGTCCTAGCGTGATCCAGTATGGCGGCAGGACTGGACAGTTTTCTTTCTACAATGGCTTCGTTCAAACAGGAAATGTTCAGCATACTCATCATGGCACCGGGAACACCATGTCCGGTACTGTCTGCCGTAACGAATACAAACTTGTCCTTATCAATAGGAGAAGCCCAATAAAAATCGCCGCTTACAATGTCTTTCGGTTTGAACAATAAAAAATAATCCTTGAGATTCTGAACAAAAAGATTTTCACTTGCCAGCATGGCATTCTGTATACGTTTGGCATAATTGATACTGTCGAGGATCTCCTTTTTTTGTTCAAGCACAACGGTATGTTCTGCCTCTATCATTTGCTTGGATTTAGCAAGTTCCATTCTGCTTTTAATTTCTTTGTAGGTAAGTCTGTAACGCGTTCTGATCAGGAACACGCAGAAAATAGCAACCGTAAATGTAAGGAAACCACCGTGTGTTAGGAATTCGTCTACCGTAAGGGGGCTATTGAGAACATAGAAGAAGATATTGCTTACAATTGTCACAATTAGAAGTATGACTGAAAGACGCACTTCCCAGAGAACCAGCATTCCCACACCAATGAAAAGTGCAATGTATGCGAATGCATGCTGTTGTAAGTGCTCCACATCCATCACACTCCACATGTAGGCGTTTTGTACAGAAATACCCAGAACAAGAACGAATACACAAAAATAAATACTCAGTTTCAGTTTGTTCTTTAGTACAAGAAGAAGAAAACTGATAGTGGAGACTGAAACGCGAAACAATAGAAACTGTATCCAATGATCCGGAAGAACAAAATAATCACTGGCAAACCAAAGCAAATTGAGTGCAACACCTATCCAACAAGCAATGACATGTGCTTTTTCTGTTGATCGGTTGAATTCAGCTTTTATTTCGCTTTCCGGTATGGATGTCTCGATCATTTACACTCTAAGTTAAGAATAAATTCACTACTTAAACCTTTATGCGAATTTTACTGTTAAAACAGACAAAATCTATGATAAAAGTGAACGAAATAGAGATCAGAGCACTTTCAATTGTTCCTCGATAGAAGCGATCTTATTCAGAGCATCTGTTTCTTTTTTCCGCTCTAAAGCAATTAACTCGGGTTTAGCATTGCTCACGAACTTTTCATTGGCAAGTTTTGCGCGTACAGATTGAAGAAATCCTTTGTTGTAATTCAGTTCTTTTTCCAGTCTCTCTTTTTCCTCAGCCGAATTCACACTTTTTGAAAGTGGAATGAAAAATTCAGCAGAAAGGATCATGAAAGAAAAAGCAGCTTCGATCTTCTCTTTACTGTATTTGTATTCGGAAAGATTCGCGAGTTTCATCACCAAGGCATCAAAGAAAGAATGGTCCGCATTGGAACGTTCTACCAATTGCAATTGTTCTTTCGGCGACATTTGTTTTTGTTGTCTGAGTCCTCTTACCTGCGCCACGATCTCTTTCACCACTTCAAATTCTTTCAGCAGTTTTTCATTCTTAATTTTAAGTTCAGGCCATTGAGCCACGATCACTCTGTCTTTCAAATCTCTTGTGCTCAACAGATCCCAAATTTCTTCAGTAATGAAAGGCATCCATGGATGAACCAGTTTTAAAAGTTCTTCCAGGAAATAAACCGTGCTTTGATAGGTAGAAAGATCAATTGGTTTTGCTTTTCCATCAACAAATTCAGGTTTTATTGCTTCGAGGTACCAGGCGCAGAAATCATCCCAAACCAATTTATAGGTTGCCATCAAGGCATCGCTCATTCGGTATTTTGAATAATGATCATTGATAATGGCGATCTGTTCGGCCAGTTTATTTTCAAACCATTTTACAGCTGCATCCGATGAAGCGGGTTGCTCGATCTCTGCCGATTCAAAACCTTTTATCAGTCGAAACGCATTCCACACTTTATTAGAAAAATTCCTTCCTTGCTCACAATAACTTTCATCAAACATAAGGTCATTTCCCGCAGGAGAACACAAAAGCATCCCCACACGTACACCATCTGCGCCATACTTCTGAATGAGATCAAGTGGATCAGGCGAATTCCCTAATTGCTTGCTCATCTTTCTTCCTTGTTTATCGCGAACAATTCCTGTAAGGTAAACATTGGAGAATGGCTTTTTACCGGTGTATTCCTTACCGGCGATGATCATACGCGCAACCCAGAAGAAAAGGATCTCGGGTGCTGTTACCAGATCATTGGTTGGATAATAATACTTCAGATCGGCATTCGCTTTTTCCCATCCGTTACGGATCACCTTCGGATCGAACACCGTTAAAGGCCAGAGCCAGGAAGAGAACCAGGTATCCAAAACATCTTCATCCTGTCTGATCTCCTCCATTCGCAATTTGTCATTCTTAACTCGTAATTTCTCAACAGCTTCTTCCTTGGTTTTTGCAACCACGGTATTCCCCTTGTCATCATACCAGGCCGGAATTCTTTGTCCCCACCACAACTGGCGACTGATGCACCAGTCATGAACATTCTCCATCCAGTGCTTGTAAGTATTCACGAATTTTTCAGGGATCAATTTCACATCTCCTCCAAGTACTGCTTCCAGTGCAGGTTTACTCACCTGATCCATCTTTAAAAACCACTGCATTGATAATTTTGGTTCGATCACTGCATTGGTACGTTCGCTATGTCCAACTTTATTTTTGATCTCTTCTACTTTTTCAACAAGACCCTGTTCCTGCAGATCAGCTATGATCTTTTTACGCGCAGCAAAGCGATCCATTCCAATATAGGCGCCAGCAGCTTTACTGATCGTTCCATCTGCATTCAGCGCATCGATCACAGGTAATTTGTGTTTTTGACCAAGATTAAAATCATTGATGTCATGCGCCGGAGTTACCTTCAATGCACCTGTACCAAATTCCTTATCGATATATTCATCAAATATCAGCGGCACTTCGCGATTCACAATAGGAACGATAATGGTGGCGCCTTTGTATTTCTGATAGCGTTCATCCTCAGGATGCACACAAACGGCAGTATCGCCCATGATCGTTTCAGGACGTGTAGTTGCAACAGTAATATATTCATTTGTTCCTTTTATGCTGTATTTAACGTACACCAATTTGCTGCTGCTTTCTTTGTAGATCACTTCTTCATCACTCACAGCAGTCAAACCCTGAGGATCCCAATTCACCATACGTACACCCCGGTAAATATTTCCTTTGTTGTAAAGATCGATGAACACATCTATAACTGCTTCACTCATCTCTTCATCCATGGTGAAACGAGTTCGGTTCCAATCACAACTCGCACCCAGTTTTTTCAATTGTTCAAGAATGATGCCTCCGTATTTTTCTTTCCAATCCCATGCATGTTTTAAAAACTCTTCTCTAGAAAGATCTGATTTATTGATCCCTTTTTCCTTTAGCAGTGCAACCACTTTTGCTTCAGTAGCAATACTTGCGTGATCGGTACCCGGAACCCAGCAGGCATTGAAGCCCATCATTCTTGCTCTTCTGATCAACACATCCTGAATGGTATTGTTGAGCATATGTCCCATGTGCAGAACCCCGGTCACATTCGGCGGAGGAATTACGATGGTGTAAGGAGTTCTTTCATCAGGAACTGATGTAAAAAAATCATTTTTCAGCCAGAAATTATACCATTTATTTTCTGCTTCCTGCGGATGATAGATCTTGGGTATTTCCATTTTTAAGTTCCTGTATTTTTCAATTGTTAAATTTCGTAAAAATACTCAAACAATTCTAAGTATGTTATATCTTTATGGCACGATTTTAGCAATCAACATTAAAAAAAACAGAATATGAAAAAGTTAACTTTAACTCTAGGATTAATTGCAGGCTTAACTGCATTTGGATTTGCACAGGATGGCCATTCAGCGAGTGATGGTCATAATCATGGTGCAACAACAACTGAAACAGCTGCTCCGGCTAGTTTAGCAGACATTAAAATGGACAAAACGACACATGATTACGGAAACATCAAACAAGGTGATAACGGAGAATGTGAATTCAAGTTCATTAACAACGGTAAAGAACCACTTGTGATCACGAATTGTGTTGGTAGCTGTGGATGTACTGTACCTCAATGTCCTAAAGAACCAATTTTACCGGGTAAATCAAGTGTCATCAAAGTAAAGTATGATACACAACGTGTAGGTGGTATCTACAAAACTGTTACTGTGAATTCCAATGCAAAAAGCGGAACAGTTACGCTTACCATCAAAGGTAACATTGAAGCAAAACCTGCTGATGTAGCTTTCCCAGAGAACGCTCCTGCAACTGGTGCTCCAACTGAGAAAAAAGGTTAAAGAACAATAGATCCTTTCATCAGGCATTATCTTTGTAAGGAATAAGGAAAAGACACAAAATGAAAAAACTTGCATTATTAGCAATCGCACTTATGTTCGGAATGAGTACCGGATTAAATGCGCAGGAATCTGTGATTCCTAATCCGGATCCTAACGCTCCAGATATGAAATTCGAAACAGAAGTGATCGATTTCGGAAGTGTGGATTATGATTCGAACGGTATCCGTGAATTTAAGTTCACGAATGTGGGAAAAACGCCCCTGACCATTACTGCAGTAACTGCAGAGTGTGGATGTACTGCAACAACCATTGATGGAAAACAAGGATGGCCAACAGAACCGATACTTCCCGGAAAAAGCGGTGTGATCAAAATAAAATATGACACCAAGCGTGAAGGTCGTTTTGAGAAAAATGTAACCATCACATCCAATGCAAAATTTGCTACTAAAAAAGTAAAGATCAAAGGTGAGATCAAAGCCAAACCCGCTACAGGGGACGGTGGTTGATCACTATAAAAACTGCAAAGATCCTCCGGAGAACCCGGGGGATTTTTTTTGTTTAAATTGCAACATGAAAGTACTCTACCTCCTCTTTTGTATCCTGGTTCCATTTGAATTTTTATTAGCACAACCCAAGCTGGACATTGCAGATGCCAAAAAGAATTTTGGATTCGTAAAAAAAGGAGAAGTTGTAAGAATTGCCTATGAGATCAGCAATAAAGGAGATCAGCCACTACTCATCACTTCCATTGAAATATCATGCAGTTGCACTAAAGCAGAATTCGATTCACAACCCGTTCTTCCCGGTAAAAAAACGAAAATTGAATTGCTATTCGACACACACACCGTTTACGACCGTCAAGACAGAACGGTTCTGGTTCACAGCAATGATACAAAAGGACCTTACAAACTCCGATATAAGGGAGTTGTGCTGAAGTAAAACCTGTTCGTATCAGATCTTAATTTTTCTGAAAAATTCAGACAGAATGATCGCCCCAGCCATAGCAGCATTGAGTGATTCTGTTCCATTGCTTGAATGCGAAGGAATCGTGATGGATCGGGTCAGTAATTTCAGATTTTCAGAGCTAATACCGGTCGATTCATTTCCGATCACCAGTAGTCCAGGACCTAAATTCTCTTGGTACAAATTGGCACCATTCATTACGGCACCATACACATTTTTAAAATTATTTTCTTTGATTACTACAGAAAGATCGGTGTAAACAACTTTTACCCGGATAAAGGCGCCCATGGTAGCTTGTATTACTTTTGAGTTATAAAGATCACAACTGCCGTGAGAACAGAACACCACAGCAACACCGAACCAATCAGCCAAACGGATCAAAGTACCGAAATTACCAGGATCCTTGATCTCATCCAGAAATATGGAGATAGAAGTATCATTGGGCCCCACTTTCTCCTTCACATCAAAATATCTGCATACGGCCAATACTTTATTTGCAGTTTTCAAGGTGCTGATGCGTGAAAGTTCATCCTCTTTGACTTCAGAAAAAAGCACGCCACTCTTCCTGATAAGTGCACCTTCCTTCTCAAGGAATTCAGAAGTTGCAAAGATCTCTTCGATGCCTGATGGCAATTGCTCCAATAACTCCTTCACGGTCTTCTCTCCTTCAGCAATGAACAACTGCTCTTCTTTGCGGGATCTTGCATTGTGCAGACCTTGAATTTGTTTGATTCTGGACTTACTTATCATAATAATTTAGGCTAAATTAGTACAATTTATCAAGCACTTTTTGAATTTCATTCAAAAAATAGACAGAGGATCATTCATCATAAAGGCCATTACTTTCTGTGCCTCTATCTTACTTATAAATTCCTGCAATGTCACAAAAAAATTACAGCCCGGACATTACCTGGTTGATAAGGTGGAAGTGGAGAATTCAAGAGATGCTAAGATCGATAAAGATGTTTTTTTTACCTTCATACGCCAAAAACCAAACAGGAAATTATTCAGAAGCATTCATTTTTATGTCTGGTGGTACAATCAATTCGATCAGGAAAAGATCAGTCACAAAAGAGCATCAAGAAATGAAAAATACGATATCAAAAACGCGAAGAAGATCAAAAAATATGAATTACTGAATGAAGAGCGGGAAAAGAAAGGTAAAAATCCCAAAACACCTAAATTAAAAGACAAGGATAGTCCTATCTTCCGGGAAAGTCTGCGTGACATTGGAGAAGAACCTGTCATACTGGATTCCTCACTCACCTCTCAAACCGTACAGCAACTCAATAAATACCTTTTCAGTAAAGGATTTTTTAACTGTAAAGTAAAAGACACAGTTCAGCTTGACAGAAAAGGAAAAAAAGCAACCGTGATCTATAAATTGATGCCGGGTATTCCTTACATCATCAGTAAGATCACCTATCAAATGGAGGATGAAAAGCTCGGCGCGCTTATATTAAAAGATACCATTGGCTCTTTATTGAAAAGAGGCGACAATTATGACACCGAGAAATTGGTGCAAGAAAGGCAACGCATTACTTCCTTGGCCCTGAACAGTGGTTACTATTATTTCGAAAATGCCTATCTGAATTTTGACATCGATTCTGCAAATGCAAATCACTCCGTTTCTATCAATGTCAGACTCAAAAAATTCTCCAGAGCATTCAGCTCATCAAATGATTCTTTGGTTCTTGTTAATCACACACGCTATAAGATCGATCATGTTTACTTTATTCCTGAACCCGTTTTAGGTGACCTCAGAGAAATAAATTTCAAAGACACATTACGTGTAAAGAACAGCGATCTGATCTTTCTGCTGAACAAACCGATGCAATACAGACCTAGTGTTTTCGCATCCAATGTAGATATACATTCCGGACACATCTTCAGAAAAGACACAGCGGAGATCACCTACAAAGCCTTACTAGGCCTAGGAATATTCAAGAATGTTTCCGTTCAGTTTTTTCCAAGCAAAGATTTCAATAATCGCCTGGATTGTTATATCGTTTGCAATCCCCTGATCAAACAATCCATCACAGCAGAAACAGAAGGGATCAATACATCCGGAAATCTTGGCGTAGACGGAAGTCTGATCTATCAAAACCGTAATTTCTTTAAAGGAGGGGAACTTGTCGAATTAAAACTGCAAGGTGCTTTTATTGCACAGCAACAGTTCAGTTCCGACAAGACAACCGATTTCACTTCCATTCACAAAACATTCAATACACTTCAATTTGGCCCGGAAGCAACTTTTTCTGTGCCTCGTGCATTTTTTCCCTTCTCCCTTTTTCCTTTCAGAAAAGAAATGTCCCCTCACACCTTCGTAAGAAGTTCTGTGAATTTTCAAAGTCGCTCTGAATTCGTGAGGGTAATCACTGATGTTGATTATGGATTCAGTTTTAAAACAAGCAATAACCGGATTCGTCACGAGATCATTCCTTTTCAGGTTTATTTGGTAGATGCAACACTTAACAGCGCATTCGCAGAAGACCTTCGCTCATTGAATGATGCATTTTTATTGAATTCATTCTTGAATCACATCACCACCATTTCAAGGTATGGTTTTAGTTTTTCGTCCAGACAAAATTCGAATACCAGCACCAAACCGGTAAGTTATTTACGTGTGGGATTACAATCATCGGGGAATCTACTCCGACAATACTTCAAAATGACAAATGGCAAACAGGATAGTTTGGGAAGATATCTACTTTTTGATATTCCATTTGCTCAATTTTTAAAAGGCGATATTGATTATCGCATCTACGTTCCATTGCATAAAAAAACCCGTCTGGTTTATCGTCTGGCGGGAGGAATTGGAAAACCTCTTGCCAATTTGAATGTACTGCCGTATGAACAAAGTTTTTTCAGTGGTGGGCCTAACAGTATTCGCGCCTGGAGAGCGAGAACACTGGGTCCTGGTTCATACGACCCGAGTGATAACACAACACGATATGATAAAATTGGGGATATCCTCCTCGAAGGAAATATAGAGTACAGATTTCACATCATTAAATCCCTGAATGGTGCCTTCTTTGCAGATGCAGGAAATATCTGGAGACTTGAAAAAGATCCTACTAAACCAAACGGAGAATTTCTTGTAGACAGATTTGTCGATCAGATCGCCATTGGAGGAGGAATTGGTTTACGTCTCGATCTGAACTTTTTTGTATTACGATTTGATTTTGCAGCTCCTTTCCGCGATCCAAAATACGATACCGGAAAACGCTGGACATTTGATAAAGAACCCTGGAAAGAAACAGTTGTTAACTTTGGGATAGGATATCCGTTTTAATATGAAGATCGCAGGATTTACCATCATACGCAATGCCTTGAAGTTCGATTATCCGGTTGAAGAAGCCATTCTTTCGATCTTGCCCATTTGTGATGTATTTTATGTTGGAGTCGGAAACTCTGAAGATGGAACCAGAGCTCTGATCGAAAAGCTGGATCCGAATAAAATAAGAATAATTGATACCGTTTGGAATGATGCTTTGCGCGAAGGCGGTCTGGTGTTGTCGGAAGAAACAAATAAAGTATTCGATCAGATCCCTGCTGAATTTGATTGGTGTTTCTATATTCAAAGCGATGAATGTGTTCATGAAAATGATCACAAAAAGATATTAGAAGCAGCGAAAGATCATTTGAATAAGAAAGAAGTGGACGGACTCTTGTTTGGATACAAACATTTTTACGGACAATACAATTACATCGGTGCCGGCAGAAGGTGGTATGCCAATGAGATCAGGATCATCCGAAACAATAAAAACATCCGTTCTTATAAAGATGCCCAGGGTTTTCGAATGAGAGACGGAAACAAATTAAAAGTGAAAGAAACAAATGCATTCATTTATCATTACGGATGGGTGAAACCACCACAAGCACAACAAGCCAAGCAGGAGAATTTTCATAAGATGTGGCACGATGACAACTGGATGAAGAACAATATTAAAATTGCGGATGAATTTGATTATTCGAAGATCGATCTGCTTGAAAAATACCAGGGAAGTCACCCTGCCATCATGCAAAAAAGAATTGCCGGTGCTAACTGGAATTTCGCTTACGATCCTTCTAAAGCTGTTGCCAGTCTTAAATACCGTTTTCTGTATTTTGTAGAAAAAATTTCCGGCTGGAGAATTGGTGAGAATAGAAACTATAAAAAGATCTGAGATGAAAAAGAAAGAGTGGTTTGCTGATTGGTTTGATTCTCCCTATTATTCCCTTTTATACAATCATCGGAATGAAGTTGAAGCAAACTCATTTCTTGAAAAACTTTGTCGCGAATTGAAGTTGTCGGAAGGATCGAGGATCTGGGACAATGCCTGTGGAAAAGGAAGACACTGTTTCGTGCTGGCTAAATCAAATTATCTCACAACTGGAACCGATCTTTCAAAGAACAGCATTCAACAAGCCATTCAAATCGCTTGCAAGAACACAGAGTTTTACGTTCATGATATGCGATCACTTTTTCGCACGAACTATTTTGACTGTGTGATGAATCTTTTTACCAGTCTGGGTTACTTTGAAAAGAAAGCCGATAACCTGAAGGTCTTTCGCGTTGTGAACAAAGCTTTAAAGCCAAAAGGTCTTTTTGTCATCGACTTCTTCAATAGTACGAAAGTTAAAAATGAACTTATTGCAGAGCAGGTTCAGAAAAGGGAAGGCGTTGATTTCTATATCAATAAAAAGATCATAGACGGTCGCATAAATAAAACGATTAAATTTGAAGTAGATGGGCAACAACACGAGCACAAAGAACAAGTATCTTTGCTTACTCTTTCAGACTTTGAACAATTTGCAAAAGAAAGTGGGTTTGAGATCTTGAAGCAATACGGAGATTATACATTGAAAGCGTTTGATGAAACTACTTCTGAAAGATTAATATTGATACTGAAAAAATAAATTGAATCTATTAACTGCCATATTGTTACTTGTATCGCCGATTCTGGTCTCGGGAATGCTGGCGCTTCGCTTTAGTTTAAAAGCAGACAACTTACGACTTTTACTTGCTTTGAGTGCAGGCTATCTATTTTCTGTTTCCATCATTCATTTGTTGCCGGAAGCTTTCATCCAGCAGGAAGATTCCGTCCATCTCAACGTGAAGCTAACCGGACTTTTCATTGTACTTGGATTTTGTCTGCAATTGATCATAGATACCTTTAGCACAGGAATAGAACACGGACATGTGCATTTACACAGCAAGGAATGCCACGATCACTTACCAATTGGAATTATAGTTGGACTTTTTCTTCATTCCTTTCTCGAAGGCTTGCCTGTTTGTGATCTGAGTGATACAGCCAATGGATCGAATGGAGTAAATCACCGCATTGTTTATGGATTGATCGTACATAATATTCCCATTTCCATTGCATTTGCATTACTCTTAAAAGAACATAAAAGCAGCAATGCCAAAGCTTTTCTATTTCTTATACTTTTTGCCTTCATGACTCCATTAGGCTTTGCATTCAGTTATATCATGCAATCGGTAGGTTTGAACGGATACATCCTTTACAGCAAGGCAGCTTTCGCATTGGTGATCGGGATCTTCCTTCATATTTCAACAGCCATTCTCTTCGAATCCAGCGATCATCACAAATACAACATTGCGAAAGTACTCATGATGGCTGCCGGTATCATTCTGGCTTATATTATCAGCTGATGAACAGGATCACCCTATTTGCCGACGTCATTGTTCCATTAGGTGTCCCTGAAAAATTCACTTATCGGATTCCCGTTGAGATGAACGAACTGGTTGCGATTGGAAAGAGAGTACTCGTTCAATTCGGAAAGACCAAAATTTACACCGGTATCATTTATAAGATACATGAACTTGCGCCAAAAGAAAGAACTGCCAAATACATTGATGCTGTATTAGACGATGTACCAATTGTAAATGAATTGCAACTAAAATTCTGGGACTGGGTGTCCTTCTATTATTGTGCTAATCCCGGTGATGTGATGAATGCAGCATTACCTTCCGGATTAAAATTAAGCAGTACCTCTACGATCCAATTGAACAGTGAATACAATTTTGAAGAAGCAGAACATTCTCACTTTACTGAACGTGAACACCTGATCCTGGATCAGCTTCACCTCGTTCCTACTCTCAACTTTGAAGATGCCGCGAAATTGCTGAATGTAAAATCTGCACAACCGGTCATCAACAATCTCATCAAGAAAAAGGCCATAGAAGTTTACGAAGAAGTAAGAGATAAATACAAACCAAAATTAGTTTCTTATGTAAGTCTTTCTGAAAAATACAAGAAAGAATTAGAGCTCAAAGAACTACTCGATCAATTAGAAAAAAAAGCCTTTCGTCAGGCAGAAGCCCTCATGGACTTCCTTCAACGTTCCAAGACGAATCAGGAAGAAACAGAATGGATCAGGAAATCAGATCTTCTGAAAAGATCGGAAGCAGCAGCAGTGAACACCTTGGTGAAAAAAGAAATTCTGATCGAAAAAGAATTTGAAACAGGAAGACTTTTATTTGAAAAAGGGAGCAACACGAATAAAACCCTTAGCGAATTACAGCAAAAGGCCTTGAATGAAATAAGAGAAGCATTTGAAAGAAAGAAGACAACCTTACTTTATGGCGTAACCGGAAGCGGAAAGACCGAGATCTACATTGAATTGATCAAAGAAGCATTGAAAAAAGAACAGGAAGTATTGTATCTGGTTCCTGAAATTGCCCTTACCACCCAACTCATCACTCGCTTACGTGCGGTATTCGGAGAAGAAGTGGGTGTGTATCATTCTCGCTTCAGTGAAAACGAAAGAGTAGAGATCTGGAACAATGTCTTGCATCAGGATAAAGATAAACCACGTTACAGGATCATTTTAGGTGCCCGCTCTGCCGTTTTTCTTCCCTTTCAGAATTTAGGATTATTGATCGTGGATGAAGAACATGATTCTTCCTTCAAACAACATGATCCCTCACCTCGTTATCATGCACGCGATGCCGGATTGTATCTGGCCGGATTGCACAAAGCAAACGTTGTTCTGGGCAGCGCAACACCATCCATAGAAACCTGGGTGAATGCCTTACAGGAAAAATATGTCAAGATAAAATTGCCCCTTCAATTCGCTCAAAAAGGAGGAACAGAATTACAGATCTGTGATACCAAAATTTATGAAGCAGCAGAACAATCAAAAGCCTCCTTCACTCCTCCCCTCTTTGACGCCATTCAACTTGCATTGAAGAACAAGGAACAGGTCATCTTGTTTCAGAACAGAAGAGGATTTGCACCTTATACCGAATGCAAACAATGTGCGCATGTTCCGCAGTGCGTGCAATGCGATGTATCACTGATCTACCACAAACAAAAAGAAAAACTGGTTTGTCATTATTGTGGCTACACCACCGATCCTCCCAATAAATGTTCGGCTTGTGGTAGCGCGCATCTGCAATTAAAGGGCATGGGAACAGAAAAAATTGAAGAGGAAGCAGGTATTCTTTTTCCCGAAGCCAAGATCGCACGAATGGATCTGGACAGCACCCGAAGCAAATACGCGTATAAGCAGTTGATCGATGATTTTGAAAGTGGCGCAACCGATATTTTAATTGGAACGCAAATGGTGACCAAAGGACTGGATTTTGAAAATGTAGGATTGGTTGGGATTCTGAATGCAGACTCACTTCTTAACTTTCCGGATTTCCGTTCCCACGAAAGAGCTTTTCAAATGATCAAACAAGTAAGAGGAAGAGCAGGCAGAGGAAATAAAACGGGAAAAGTGATCATTCAAACATCCAGGCCTGATCATGTCGTCATCGAGAACATCATTGAAAATGATCTGGAATCCTTTTACCAACGCATTATTTCAGAAAGAGAACAGTATCATTACCCACCCTTCTCTCGATTGTTTGAATTGGATGTAATAGGGAAAGATCTGAATGAAGTGAACCACCTTGCGCATGAATTGATGCTTTCATTAAAACCTGCTTTCGGCACTAATTTGCTGGGACCGGAATTTCCATTGGTTTCACGCATCCGCAATAATTACCACAAACACCTTTTGATCAAAAGCGATAAAAAAGCTTCTCCTTCAGAAATTCGAAATTACATCGGTAATGCCATCAACGAACTTCACAATAAATACAAAAAATGGAATTTTAGGGTGCAGATCGATGTAGATCCGCTATAAAATTCTAATTCTGCTTCACCATCTTTTTGGTATCAAATTCCTTACCATCTACGATCAAAGTATACATATAAAGACCATTAGAAAGATCAGATGCAAAAACATTTAATTGACCTTTTCCTTTTTCAAGATCTGTGGTTTTAATGATTCGACCATCGATTGTTTTAAAGATCATTTGAGCGTATTTAAATTGAACCGGAACATTATAAGTGATAATCGTGTGCTCTGCGTAAGGGTTAGGAATATTTTGATTTAAAACGATCACATCCTTATCGCTTAAATCAACATTCAGCTGATTCGCGATTTGATTCTCTGCATTTTTATCATTGCCTTTTATTCCAGTTTGTTTAGCCTGTTGGTTCTCACAACATGCATTGATGTTTTGTGTGAGTACTTGTATAAGGGAATCTTGTTTATCTCCTCTTCTTATTTCACTTTGCAGGGCTTTTGTTAAAAGTGCAATAATTCCGTTATAATCAAGAGTTTTCTTTCCTAAACTATCGGTATGAACGAGATTTGGAATCTGTGTTTCCACTTGCTGAGCCGTGAATCCATATTTAGTTCCGTACATTAATGTATCAACGGGATTGATCCATTCATAGGATACCGGCCGTATGTTCTTGATCTTTTGAGTAGCCCATGAAGAAGAAATACTTTGAATATTTGTTTTTAATGTAGAATCTGATCCAAGTAAGACACCATTTGAATAAATGGATCCACCAACATTCAACATTCCTTGTTGATTGGTTGTTCCAATCATCCCTAATGCCCCTCCAACTGAACTGAAAAGAACTTGATAAGGCGAAGAAGTAAAAGTAGGATTGGATAACATTAGACTCGCTCCGGGATTATTATTCAGTTGCCCAAAATAACCTACATCATCGTAACTGCCACCATTAAAGTCGCGTATTTTTAAAGCAGGTGTACTGCTAATTGATTGGCCGTCCACCAATAATCCATCATTAACGATGGTGCGATATTGAGCGCCAGCGCTTGGCACACTTTGTGAAGGAGTAACAGCACCTATCAATACCTTACTTCCTCCATTTGCAAAAACCTCCACATGATTACCTCCTTGAGCTTCTATATGAAGGTTACTCGACTGACTCACCAAGGCAAGTTTATTTGGGAATGAATTATTAGTCGATGATCCTAGTTGAAGGTAACCAAAATTATTGACATCATTCTGTAGTAATATCCGTGAAGAAGCTGAGCCACCTGCATTGAAGTTTTTTATCCAAATTCCTCTTTGAGAGTTCAAATTATCTTGAATATGGAGTTTATCTACTGGGGCACCTGAAGCACCTCCAATACCAATGTTTCCGTCTCCGGCAAACTGAATAAATTGGCTGTTCATTGGGATTTCTCTGTTGTTCAATAATCCTGCAGCACCGGCTGCTCCTGCCGGACCACCTAGTACAACAGTGTTTGTTCCATTTAAACTTAATCCATTGTTGGCAAATGAAGATGTGCCGGGTAAACCGGGAGGACCTGGAGGTCCCGGAGGTCCTTGCAATCCAATAGCAGTTGTCAAAACCACATCACCATCAGAGTCAACAGAAAGTAGTTTAGTAGCATTCAGTCCGTTTGTTCCGTTTGCTAATGTTGCGCTTGCAGAAGTTAAATTTGTAAATCGTAATCCACTGGCTCCAGTTGGAGCGTTCCAAACATATTTGCTTCTTGCGTTTGCACTTAATTCAAGCGTGTTACCTACATCGCAGAAATTATAACCTGGAATTCCAATAGGTTGACCACCGATTCCTACTCCACTTGTATGTGTTTTCGCCGACGCGAACCACAAATTATTATTTCCATGAAAAACCACACGATTTGTAGTAAAGCTGTTTGCTGCAATTGCAAAAATGCCGGAATTGCAAGGAACACCTAACTGAACTATACCGGCAGTATTTGTTGAAACACCATTATTTGCAGTTACACTTCCTCCTCCAGGTACATAAATAACATCACCATTCGCATCTACAGACAAAACACCTCTTGATGTTGTGTTTGGGTTAGCCTGAACAGTACTGGTACTTGTTAAATCACTAAACCTTAAACCAGCTTTACCTGTTGGCGCACCAAAACCCGCAACAGGTGCACCATTTGCAGTAACAGGGCTAAGTAATTGAGAATTTATTTCCAAAGTGTTACCAGGTAAATTGGTATGAATGCCCACAAAACGATCTTTTAATAGCGGAGCAACAATTCCATCATTTCTTGGATTAATTACTATATCTCCTTGGTTTGTCGTATGGAAATCAGTGTATTTACCAGCTACTACTATAGGTGCAGTTTGTGTCGGAGTATGGGTTATTCTAAACTGAGGATTACCATTTGCAGTAAAATTCGGCTTATCGGATAAAATTTCTAAGCGCCGAGCAGGTTCTAACAATGCTGGATTTATTGGATTATTAAAATAATTTCCAATGCCTACTCTCCCAAAAGGACTTGAACGCATGACTTCTAAACCATCAATAGAGGTTGATGTTCCCACAGGTCCGTTATTGAATGAACCTGTGAAAATAAACCTCAAATAATCAGGTGCACCACCTGGACCACCGGCTGCATTATCACCCCAATTAATCACTGCGTCGTTTCTATCAGGACCACCTTCCTGCTTCGCTCCAACGTACATATTATCATTTCCAGCTGCATAGTATGTTCCTACGGACATCCAGTTTCGCCATCCTGCAAGACCTATGGAACCAGGAAGTACACCTACATCAACTCCAATATGCAATAAACTTGCAGGGGAAAAGATAGGTGAAATTGGATTAGAGGTTATCGCTAAACCCCCACCCAGCGGAGCAGATGGAGATAAGCCACCTTCAAAAATTCTCACTCGCTCAAAATTATTCGCGGAAGTGAAAAAACGCATGGGCTCATTGAAGTCATTCCGTACATCGAGAGGGCCAGCAATGCTGCCTGGAGGAGTTGGAGACCATCCAACATAACGGCCAGGTAGTCGTTGATGTCCTAAAAAGGGTCCAGAGATGTCTGATTGCGAAAATGCATTAGCAAACCCTATCAATAAGGTTAATTGCAATAGTGATTTTTTCAAATGTTAAAGTTTGATGAATTTATATTTTGTGATTTGCCCTCCTGATTTTATGCTAACAAACAAGATGCCTGAAGCGCAATTTTTCAAATCAACTAAAAGTACTTTATTTACTGAATCTAGTATTGTATACACTTGCTCACCTAATAAATTATAAATTTCAATGTTCATTCTTTTATTTGTAGGATTTTCTATTTTTAACACATCTATTATTGGATTTGGATAGCAACCGATTTCTTCTCCCACTCTATATTGTTCTATTCCTGTATAGTTGTAATTGTTGGCAAAGATCGAGTCTGTACTTACACATACATCATCGAGGTAGTAATAAGCAAAATCAGACCACCAACTATTGAAAAATTTAGTTGTATTAATATTTGCATCATCGAAAAAGTTTCCTATCACTGCAGTTGTGTAAGGTAAATCCGCAACAAATGAACCGCTAATTCTTGTCCAATTCAAGGAGTCAGTTATTATAGAATTTGTAAAAACGTGTGGATTATTGTTTATTAATGAATTGCAGGTTGAAGATCCCAAAGTGAATTTCATCCCTGTTTTATCCGAAGCACAATTTGTCGGATTAGCTAAATTTTCTAAACTGAGTGCTACTTTAAAGGAAATAAAATACTTTGTTCCTATATTTAGTGGGTTAATAAGTATACACGAAGGAAATTCCCTTGTGTTTGCCATGACATTTGACCAGGTGCCAAACCCAGCATAACCACTACCACTTGCTGGTTGCTGAAAACCGAAAATATTCTTAGGAACTCCCCAGTCAAATTGATTGCACTTATTGAAATAATCTGGACTTCCGCAAAAGGAAGTCCATCCAGTAGCTTTATCAATATCTCCTGACTGAATAGGACAAGACGTGAAACTCTCAAAACTCGGATTCGGCACCAAATTCACCTGCGCATTTATTTTTAATGCAATAGCCAAAACAAGTATTAATATTTTTTTCACCATATAGCTAATATAGTCAATTAGCTTCAATTTTACAAGTTAAGTACAGCGTTCAAATAGGGAGGCGTTTGATCTGATAAAGAACCGACAGATCTTAGGGCATTATAAAGATAATTTCAATTTTTTAAAAAGCAAATTAATTTTGTGTTATGAAATGATGATTACAAAAAAGGCAAAAATCTTACATGTAAATTTTAAATAATTTCCATTTTTAATAGTAAAAGACAAGTCTTTCAATACTTTTTCGAGACTTTAGAAAATCAAAATGGCTTCTCTTTCAATTTATTTTGTAAAATAGATGCAGATAGCTTATTATCCCTGTCTTATTTTCTCAATTGATGGCAAGTTAATGGTTAGAAATTTACAGAATACTAATAATCATCCTCGTTTCACTTGCTTAAATGAGAACGGGTTGGGAGCTTAGGATTATAAATCCATTGGCTAATTTTTTATTCGCGTGATTGCAAATCCTTGGAATATATCAAAAGCGATAAAAAAGCTTCTCCTTCAGAAATTCGAAATTACATTGGTAATGCCATCAACGAACTTCACACTAAATACAAAAAATGGAATTTTAGGGTGCAGATCGATGTAGACCCACTTTGATCTATTCGGAAAGAATAGATTTCATTTTTTTGATCTGCTCAAAGGTCCCGAGTACAAATATCTTCGAATTAGGAATAACAATCGTATCAGCACTTGGATTGACAACAAATTCTCCTTCTGCTGTCTTGAACCCAATGATATTCGCCCCACTCTTGTTCCTTACCTCAAGCTCCTTCAAGGTCTTTGATTTTAAAGAATCAGTCAAGCTATCGAACGTAATTTCCTCCAGATTGATATTCTCTCCGCCTTGCGCCGTGATCTTGTCAATGAATTCCATCACATCCGGCTTCATTACCAAACTGGCCATGTGTGCTCCACCCACTCTGTCGGGCATGATCACATTGTTGGCTCCTGCAATTTTTAACTTGGTATCACTGCCATCATCACTCGCGCGAGAAATGATCGTGATCTTCGGATTTAAAAAACGAGCTGTCAAAACGATGAACAAATTATCTGCATCGGTTGGTAAAGTCGTGATCAAAGCGCTGCATTTCAAGATCCCTGCAGCATGCAACATTTCATCACTGGTAGCATTTCCGGTTAGAACAAGATCTGAAAACTTATGTGTTATACTGTTTGTGATCTTATCGTTATTATCAATCACCACAAAACGTTTGTCATGTTTCTTAAGAACATGGGCAGCTTGCCTTCCGTTACGTCCGTAACCACAAATGATCACGTGTCCTTCCAGTTCTCCAATTGTTTTTTTCACTCTTCTGTATTTTATGAATCGGTTGATCTCTCCATCTGTTACAAGTCGCGTTATGGAACTAACCGCATAAGCAAATGTACCAAAACTTGTCATAATAAGAAAAATGGTAAAGATCCTTCCGGCCTCACTCAGGGTCTGCACTTCACCATAACCAACCGTAGCCACTGTGATCACCGTCATGTAGACTGCATTCATAAAAGAAAAACCTTCGATCGTCATGTAACCCACAGTACCAATGAAAAGGAGGCCATTCATCAGGTAAAAAGGCATCAAAAAGCGATTATATTCCTTTAAAAGTTTTATCATAAAGCTGGGATAGCGTATCTTTGTATCCCGTTATTTGCACTAAATTAAGTAATAACAGGAAAACAAAGAAAAGTATTTTATGAAAGCCAGAACAAGTGCAAAAAATAAAATAAATGTGGTGACGCTTGGTTGCAGCAAGAATCTGGTGGATAGTGAAGTGTTGATGGGTCAACTCAAGGCGAACCAGCTGGATGTGGAGCATGAAGGAAAAGGCGATCACAATATCGTGATCATCAACACCTGTGGGTTCGTTGAAAATGCGAAGCAGGAAAGTATTGATACCATTTTAAAATATGTTGAAGCAAAAAAGGCCGGTGCAGTTGAAAAAGTGTATGTGACCGGTTGCTTAAGTGAACGTTATAAATCTGATCTGGAAAAAGAGATTCCCTTGGTGGATGCTTATTTTGGTACGAGGGAATTACCTCGAATGCTTAAAACATTAAAAGCAGATTACAAACAGGAGTTGATAGGAGAACGCTTATTGACCACCCCCAATCACTACGCTTATTTTAAGGTGAGTGAGGGTTGCGATCGTCCCTGCAGTTTCTGTGCCATTCCTTTGATGAGAGGAAAACACGTTTCTGTTCCAAAGGAAGAATTGATCAAGCGTGCAGAAAAGCTGGCAGCCACAGGAACAAAAGAATTATTGCTCATCGCGCAGGATCTTACTTATTACGGATTGGATATTTACAAGAAAAGAGAGCTGGGCGATCTTTTAAAAAGACTAAGTGATGTCAATGGTATTGAATGGATACGTTTGCATTATGCTTTTCCGGGTGGTTTTCCTTTGGATGTACTGGATGTGATGAATGAAAGAAAGAATGTTTGCAATTACCTCGACATTCCTTTGCAACACATTTCCGACAACATGCTCAAGAGCATGAGAAGAGGAACAACCAAAGAAAAAACGATAGAATTGATCGATAGCATTCGCGCGAAAGTCCCGGGTATTGCTATTCGCACCACCTTGATCGCCGGTTATCCCGGAGAAACAGAAAAAGATCACGAAGAAATGCTTCGCTGGGTGGAGGAAACGAAATTTGATCGCCTTGGTATTTTTACTTATTCACACGAAGAAAATACGCATGCCTTTGAATTGAAAGACGATGTTAGCGAAAAACTAAAAAAGAAAAGAGCCGATGCAGTAATGAAGATACAGCAAGAAATTTCTTTTCAGTTGAATAAACAAAAGATCGGAAATGAGTACCAAGTGTTATTCGATCGTAAGGAATCGAATTATTTCATTGGCAGAACGGAGTTTGATAGTCCGGATGTAGACAATGAGGTGCTCGTAAAAGCGGATAAGGACACCTACGTTCGAATTGGTGATTTTGCGAATGTAAAAATAAACGACAGCAGTGATTTTGATCTGTATGGAGAATTAATTTAATCCCTGATCATGAAAAAATACTTCTTCCTACTCTTCGTTTCACTGAACACAATTCTTGTTTCACAAACCATTCAAAACGGGAACTATAGTACCGTTGGATACATCAAAGAAGACGGAACAGTGCAAAATCAGAATTACTCAACGATTGGTTACATCAAAAAGGATGGCACGGTACAAAATCAGAATTATTCCACCATAGGTTACATAAAAAACGATGGTACAGTTCAGAATCAAAATTACAGTACCATTGGGTATATCAAAGAAGATGGTACGGTGCAAAATCAACACTATTCAACCATCGGCTATATTAAAAAAGATGGCGCTATTCAAAATCAAAACTACAGCACCATTGGATATTATAAAGGTGTAGATAAGAAATGGGCCGCAGCTGCTGCCTTCTTTTTCTTCTATCGATTGAACTAAAGGCAAAAAAAAATCCCCGCTGGAAATAACGGGGATCTTTTATTAAAAATTACTCTCGAATTATTTTTTCCTTATAAGAACGGTCGATGCCTTTGATTTGCAAGAAATAAATTCCTTTTGGAAATTCACTGATGTCAATGTCCGTTTTGTTTCCGAAATTACCAGTTCTGCGAATCAATTCCTTCCCATTTATATCTATAACAACTACTTCTTTAATCGCCTCTTCTAATTGAACTTGAACTATTCCCGAACTTGGATTCGGCATCAATAACAATTTATTTCCATCTGATGCTTCATTCAATCCGAGACAACCGGAAGCAAAAACAGTTCCTGAATAAGCTGCACTTGCACCATATGCATTCGTTGAGATCAAAGAAACAGTGTGAAAACCAGTAGCAGAAAAAGTAACTACCGGATTGCTCAAGGTAGAAACCGAAGGTGTTGCCCCAGGAAACTGCCAAGCCCAGGCTGTTGGTGTGTTCGTTGATAGATCTGTAAAATTAATGGGAGCATTAATGCAAACATTATTCGGACTTATTGTTGGCGACAAAGAATAATTGGCTACCGGCAAAAATCCTGTCAGGCAAGTCTGATCGTTCACATAAAGACTATTGAATTCTGCCCCGTTCAATTTTCTATTGTAAAATCTAAAGTTATCAGCAGACCCATTAAATGGCAAATTAAAACTTAATAAGTTCGTTCCTCCCAAATAAACTTTTGCCGCAGCAGCATAATTTATCGGTAAGGTTGCGGACATCGCTCCATTCAAAATTCCATTTACATAGATCTTTAATGAATCAGATCCAAAGTAAGCTCCAACATGATACCAAACATTGGCCTGTAAAGTTGTAGTGGTCCCGTTACAGGCAGCCTGCATTGCTCCGATACAATTGGATGCCGACTTTGCAGCTTGCAATCTAAAAGTTGCTCCACCCGTATTGGATAATGCAATTTGATAACCTTCATGAAAACTAGTACATCCATTGTGGGCAAATACCAATATCTGACTTGAGCTCAAATTGGTCTTAAACCAACCGGAGACAGAAACTGCATTTGCTTTTAGCAATGGACTATTTGGCAGTTCCACATAACTACTTGTGCCGCCAGAGAAGGCCAGTGCAGAATTTGCATTGCTAAACCGATCCACTGTGCCGGTCACACTACTCAGTGTCCCTGTCAACGCATTAATCGGCTCAGTTCCATTGTTGTTCAAGGAATAACAAGCCGTTAAACTGCTTGCAATATTTACTTGTCCCCAAGTAATGGAAGCAAAAAATATTAGAATTAAACTGTAGATTTTTTTCATTTTTATTGGTTCTATATTAAAGACTAATATAACGAATAATTCTTAAATTTGAATGTGAATCAGAAAGTTTGGATTTCCCATTGGATTACCAAAAGATCGGTGCGAAACTTAAATTCTGAACTTATTGAATATTAGTTTTAATTTTAGAAAGAAAAAGGAATAAAATCATATGGCAAAAGAAGTAAAAAATGTAGAATACGGACTCGAAAAAATATTTGAAGGAGCTCAGGATTTTCTGCCTCTGCTTGGCACAGATTATGTTGAATTTTATGTGGGAAATGCAAAACAGGCAGCTCACTATTACAAAACAGCGTTTGGATTTCAATCTCACGCCTATGCGGGATTAGAGACAGGCTTAAAGGACAGAGTATCTTACGTTCTTAAACAAGATAAGATCCGTTTGGTGCTTACTACCGCTTTGGTCAGTGATTCTCCAATTGGAGAACATGTGAAAAAGCATGGAGATGGCGTGAAAGTGATTGCCCTATGGGTAGAAGATGCAAGAAAGGCTTTTGAAGAAACGACCAAAAGAGGAGCCAAACCCTTTATGCAACCAACAGTGGAGAAAGATGAGCATGGCGAAGTGGTAAGAGCAGGAATTTACACTTACGGTGAAACCGTACACATGTTTGTTGAACGTAAGAACTACAAAGGCGCTTTCCTTCCGGGATTTAAAGAATGGAAAAGCGATTACAATCCTTCTTCTATCGGATTAAAATTCATTGATCACATGGTAGGAAATGTAGGATGGGGTGAAATGAATACCTGGGTAAAGTGGTATGAAGATGTGATGGGATTTGTGAACTTCCTTTCCTTTGATGACAAACAGATCCACACCGAATATTCTGCACTAATGAGTAAGGTGATGAGCAACGGGAACGGAAGAATTAAATTCCCGATCAACGAGCCGGCCAAAGGAAAAAAACGCTCTCAGATTGAAGAATACATTGATTTTTATGAGGGACCGGGTGTACAACATCTGGCTCTTGCAACGGACGATATCATTAAAACAGTGGCAGAATTACGCGCAAGGGGCGTTGAATTCCTTCCTCCTCCTCCACAAGCTTACTACGACGAGATCCCTAAACGCTTGGGTGTTCATCGCGACATGATGAAGGAAGATATTAATGAACTTCAGAAACTTTCCATTCTCGTTGATGCCGACGAAGAAGGTTACCTCCTTCAGATCTTCACCAAACCACAGGAAGACCGACCAACACTCTTTTATGAGATCATTCAGCGCATGGGAGCAAAAGGTTTCGGCGCCGGAAATTTCAAAGCACTTTTCGAGAGTATTGAGAGGGAACAAGCCCTCAGAGGCACGCTCTGATCTGATCGATTTTTCACTGAAATCCCTCGTCGTCAAACAGCGAGGGATTTTTTATTTTCCAAAAATTAATCGTTTTAGAAAAAATAATTTTGGAAAAATCAATTTTTATTTTCAATCTTTGCGCAATTAATTAAATCAACAACAAAAAAACACAAGAGCATTCATTTCAAAAATGAAAACACCAAACACCAACATCTGCTCTGCTACCACTAAAGTCAGCTCCTTGAGCAAGAGTGTGTTTTCTTCAACATTAATCATGTTGTTTGTATTACCGTGCCGACCGGTATACTATCTACGACGTTGATTTCGTCTTCCCTTTCGTTTTTTAAAATGATCCCTGCCTAAGGCAGCGCTGATCTGTAATTTTCTTTTTTTTAATCTTAAACAATTTTGACCATGAGTCAATTTATTGTGCAGGTTGCCAATGAGCAATTCCTGCAGTTCGCAGAAATTATCTGCGCTGAAATGGAGTCATCCGCAAAAGCCCGGGGAACGGGAATTGCCAAAAGATCTCCTGATTACATCCGGCAAAAAATGCTGGAACAAAAAGCTATCATCGCTCTCACAAAAAAAGGTGATTGGGCCGGGTTCTGCTACATTGAAACCTGGAGTCACAATCAGTACGTGGCTAATTCAGGATTGATCGTTTCTCCTCTCTACAGAAAAAGTGGATTGGCAAAAGCGATCAAGCACAAGATATTTGAATTGTCGACAAAGAAATATCCGAATGCGAAAATATTCGGACTTACAACCGGACTGGCAGTGATGAAGATCAATTCCGATCTGGGTTATGAACCGGTCACCTATTCTGAACTCACACAGGACGAAGCTTTCTGGAAAGGTTGTCAGAGTTGCGTGAATTTTGAGATCCTCAAAAGCAAAGACAGAAAGAATTGTCTTTGTACAGCCATGTTATATGATCCAACAGAAAAAAAACAAAAACGAAGGCGATGGTTCGATTTTACCAAGAAATCGAAAGTGGTAGAAAGATTGACGCAGATCAAGCAAGCCACATTTATGAAAAAACTAAGTAAAAAAGTAAAACAACCCATCAATCAAATATTAAATCTATTATGAAAAATAAAAAAGTATTACTCGCCTTCAGTGGTGGATTAGACACCAGTTATTGCGCACTCTATCTACAGAAAGAATGCAATATGGAAGTTCATGCTGTAACCATCGATACAGGAGGACTCGAAGAAGAAGATAAACTAAAACTGCAAAAGCATGCCGAGAAATTAGGCGTTGCCTCATTCAAAGTCATTGAAGCCAAAGAAAGTTATTATAACAAAGTGATCAAGTACCTGATCTTTGGGAATATTCTCAAGAACAACACCTATCCCCTTTCGGTGAGTGCAGAAAGGATCATTCAAGCGCTGGCCATTGCCGATGAAGCAAAAAAAATGGACGTTGCCGCCGTTGCACACGGTAGTACAGGAGCAGGAAATGATCAGGTAAGATTTGACATGGTCTTTCAGATCCTTATTCCCGAAATAAAGATCATCACCCCTATCAGAGATCAAAAGCTTTCACGACAGCAGGAGATCGAGTATCTGAAAGCAAATCACATTCAAATGAACTTTGAGAAATCGTTGTACAGCATCAATAAGGGGATCTGGGGTACATCTGTGGGTGGAAAGGAAACACTTACTTCCGAACTTCCCTTACCCGAATCAGCCTGGCCAACTTCCGTTTACAAGAACGGAAAAGAAAAAATAAAACTCATTTTTGAAAAAGGAGAACTAAAGGGTATTGATGAAACAACATTTGAAAACAGTGTTGAGGCCATCGAAGAACTAAGCAAGATCAGCGCACCCTATGGTATTGGAAGAGATATTCACGTGGGAGATACCATCATTGGAATCAAAGGAAGAGTGGGATTTGAAGCGGCTTCATCTCTCATCATCATCAAAGCACATCATGCGCTCGAAAAACATGTACTCACCAAATGGCAATTGTATTGGAAAGATCAACTCGCACTTTGGTATGGAAATTGGCTGCATGAAGGACAATACCTGGATCCAAGCATGAGGGACATGGAAGCTTTCTTTGACAGCACACAACAAAACGTGAGTGGAGAAGTGTATGTATCACTACTGCCTTACAGATTCATTATCGATGGAATTCATTCTGAACATGACCTGATGAATGATGCTTTTGGTTCCTATGGAGAGATGAATAAATCCTTCACCGGCGAAGATGTAAAAGGCTTTACAAAGATCTTTGGCAACCAGACTGCCATCTACTTCAAAGTAAATGAAAAACAAAACGAACTAATTCTAAGCGAAAATGATTAAAGCAGGCGTCATAGGAGCAGCCGGATACACCGGAGGAGAATTGATCCGGTTACTGCTTTTACATACGGAAATAGAATTGACATTTGCACAAAGTGAAAGTCAGAATGGAAAATTCATTTACGAAATACATAAGGATCTGTTTGGTCAAACTGATTTGAAATTTTCCGACCCTTTGGATCTTCAGGTGGATGTGATTTTTCTTTGCAAAGGTCACGGAGAGTCAAAAAAGTACCTTGAGAAAGCGCTGATACCTTATCAAACAAAGATCATTGATCTTAGTCAGGACTTCAGATGGCAAGAGCATAGTTCATTTCAGAATAGAAAATTTATCTACGGTCTATCCGAATTGAATAAAGAGAAACTGCAAGTTGCCGATTCCGTTGCCAATCCAGGTTGTTTTGCTACAGCCATCGAATTAGCGCTTTTACCATTAGCCAAAAAAGGATTACTTCAATCTTCTATTCATGTTAGCGCCACAACCGGTTCAACAGGCGCAGGACAAAGTCTATCCGAAAGCACTCATTTCAGTTGGAGAAGTAACAACCATAGTTCCTATAAAGAGCTGGATCATCAACACGAAAAGGAGATCATGGAAACGATCGCGCCCTTTCAAGGTGAATTGGATCTTATTCCACAAAGAGGAGCCTTTACAAGAGGAATTCATGCAACGATCTATACCGAGATCAATGAAGATCTAATGCAACTGAATTCCATTTACACTAGCTATTATAACGATTCGCCCTTTGTTCATCTCACTCCTTTTGTTCCGGATGTAAAAATGGTGGTGAACACGAATAATTGCTTTCTGCATCTGACTAAAAAGAAAAATAAAGTCATTATTACCTCGGTGATCGATAATCTGATCAAAGGAGCAGCAGGACAAGCGATCCAGAACATGAATCTCCTTTTCGGAAAAAATGAAAAAACAGGACTTACACTTAAACCATCAACATTTTAAAACATGAAATTATTCGACGTTTATCCACTCATGAACATCACACCTGTAAAAGCGCAAGGCAGCTACTTATGGGATTCAATAGGAAAAAAATACCTGGACCTTTACGGAGGGCATGCTGTCATTTCCATTGGACACAGCCATCCCACTTATGTAAAAAAGCTCACGGAACAATTGAATCAAATCGCTTTCTATTCCAATTCTGTCATCAATCCATTACAAGAAGAACTGGCGATAAAATTAGGAGAACTCAGTGGTTATTCCGACTACAAACTATTTCTCTGCAATTCAGGTGCAGAAGCAAATGAAAATGCCCTTAAGCTGGCTTCCTTTCACAACGGCAGAAAAAAAGTAATTGCTTTTCACAATTCCTTTCATGGAAGAACTTCGCTTGCTGTTGCGAGCACTGATGATCAAAAGATCAATGCCAACATCAATAAAACACATGAAGTTATCTTTCTTCCCCTAAATGATCACGATGCTTTTTTGAAAGAGATCTCGAATGAGATCTGTGCTGTGATCATCGAAGGAATACAAGGAGTTGGCGGGATCAAAGAACCAACAACTGAATTTCTGCAACTTCTGAGTTCTGAAACAAAAAAGCACGATGCACTACTGATCTTGGATGAAGTTCAATCCGGTTACGGCAGAAGTGGGAAATTCTTCGCGCATCAATTTGCTGAGATCAGTCCTGATATCATCACCATTGCCAAAGGCATGGGAAATGGTTTTCCCGTTGCAGGAGTACTGATCCATCCAAAAATACAAAGCAAATACGGATTACTCGGAACTACCTTTGGAGGAAACTACCTTGCTTGCGCTGCTTCGCTAGCTGTGCTCGAAGTAATAAAGAAAGAAAATTTGATTCAAAATGCCTGCGAAATAGGAGAAAATTGGATCAAAGAACTAAAGCAGATCGAAGGTGTTCAAGAAGTAAGAGGAAGAGGTTTGATGATCGGACTTCAGTTTGACTTCCCGATCGCTACAATAAAAAAACAATTGCTTGAAGAATTTGGTATTCTCGTCGGTACAGCCTCCGATCCTAACGTATTGAGATTACTTCCTGCACTTAACATCACTGAAAAAGAAATTGAAAGCTTCAATCAAGCATTAAATCATGTATTAACAAACCAATTAGCCAGCATTAAATAATGAAACACTTCACAACCGTTCACGATCTGCAAGATCCCATTCAATTGGTCAATGATGCCATTGAGTTAAAATCAAATCCTTATGCATTTCAAAATAGAGGAAAGAACAAAACAATTGGTCTAATTTTTCTTAATGCAAGTTTGAGAACAAGACTAAGCACGCAAAAAGCAGCGCGAATGTTGGGAATGGAAGTAATGGTGATGAATATGGACAAAGAAGCCTGGGCCATTGAGTGGAATGATGACACAGTAATGAATGGCACAACTGTTGAACACATCAAAGATGCAGCAGCCGTGTTGGGAAGCTATTGTGACATCATTGGTATCAGATGTTTTCCTGGATTGACGGACAGAAAAAAGGATTATAGCGAGCATTTGCTTCTTCAATTAATGAAGTATTGCAATGTTCCTGTGATAAGTCTGGAATCCGCCACCCTGCATCCTTTGCAAAGTCTGGCTGATGCTATCACCATAAAGGAGAACTGGCAAGAAAAACACAAACCCAAAGTGGTGCTAACATGGGCACCTCATATTAAACCCTTACCTCAGGCAGTGGCCAATTCCTTTTCTGAATGGATGACAAAGATGGATGTTGAGTTCACCATCACCCAGCCTAAAGGATATGAACTTTGTGAAGATTTTACCAGAGGCGCTCAAATTACCTATAATCAAATGGAAGCAATGACAAATGCAGATTTTGTTTATGTGAAGAACTGGTCCTCCTACAATGACTACGGTCAAATGCCGGAAGTGAAAGAAAACTGGATGATGGATCTATCCAAACACAAGCTCACCAACAATGCACACATCATGCATTGCTTACCGGTTCGGAGGGATCTGGAAGTAAGCAGCCTGCTGATCGATCATCCAAAAAGTCTCGTTCAGCAACAAGCCGCTAACAGGGTTTATTCTTCTCTTGTCGTTATTAAATCCATACTGGAAAAGCTCAACAAGAACAATGATAGTTTCATCAAAAAAGAAGAACTGACTTACATATGAAGACCATTTACGTCATAAAAATTGGAGGTAACATCATTGATGATGAGAAAAAACTGAATAAGTTTTTAAAGGAACTCTCTAAACTAAAAGAAAATAAGATCCTCGTGCATGGTGGAGGCAAGTTAGCCACACAGTTATCAGAAAAACTGGGCATTCAAACAAAAATGGTGGATGGAAGAAGGATCACAGATGCAGAGACGCTCAAAATTGCAACCATGGTGTATGCCGGTTGGATCAATAAAAACATTGCGGCGAAACTCAATGCAAAGAAACAGAATGCGATTGGCTTGTGTGGAGCAGATCTTCAATTGATCATTTCCGAAAAAAGAAAAAAAGGAAATATTGATTACGGATTTGTTGGCGATATCCTTCAAAAAGAAGTGAATGGAAAAAAACTGTTGGAACTGCTGAGCACAAATTCACTTCCCGTTATTGCACCCATTACCGTAACTAAAAAAGGACAATTACTCAACACAAACGCAGATTCGATCGCCTCATCGCTTGCTATCTCGCTTTCAAAATACAGTAAAACAAAATTGATCTATTGTTTTGAGAAGAAGGGTGTACTGCATAATGAAAAGGTCATCAGGAAAATAAACAGGAAAAGCTACCAGGATCTAGTAAATAACAAGGTCGTAAGCGACGGAATGATCCCAAAACTAGACAACGCTTTTCTTGCTATTGAACAAGGAGTTAATGAAGTGATCATTGGTCACGCTGCCTCTATTAAAAATTTAATTGATTCAAAAGATGGAACAAGTATTGCCTAAACTGATCGAGTTGAATAAAGCCGAACAGGCTGTTTCACTTTTAATGGAATTGATCAGAATTCCCTCTTACAGCAAGGAAGAGCACGGAACAGCGGATCTGCTTGTTGCCTTCTTTCATGAAAGAGGCATTCCGACAAAAAGACATTTAAACAATGTATGGGTTCAGAATAAATTCTTTGATCAAAGCAAAAAGACCATCCTTCTGAATTCTCATCACGATACCGTTAAGCCAAACAAAAATTCCAGCAGGGATCCATTTCAAGCAATTATCAGTGAGGGAAAACTATACGGACTTGGCAGCAATGATGCTGGAGCTTCTTTGGTGTCGTTGATCATGAGCTTTCTCCATTTCTATGAAAGAAATGATCTTCAATACAATTTAATATTTGCTGCAAGTGCAGAAGAAGAGATCTCAGGAAAAGACGGGATAGAATCTTTGCTTCCATTACTTGGAAAAATAGAATTTGGAATCGTAGGAGAACCTACTCAAATGCAAATGGCCATTGCGGAAAGAGGTCTGATCGTCTTGGATTGCTATACGCAAGGAACAGCAGGACATGCTGCGAGAGGAGAAGGGGAAAATGCGCTCTACAAGGCAATGAAAAGCATTGAATGGTTCAGATCCTATTCATTCGAAAAAGTTTCTGAGCTGCTAGGCCCGGTAAAAATGAATGTCACGGTCATAGAAACAGAGAACAAAGCGCACAACGTTGTTCCTTCCTCTTGTCATTACGTGGTTGACGTAAGAGTGAACGAATTGTATTCCTTGGAAGAAGTAGTAAATGTCATCAGTAAGAACGCCGGTTGCGAAGTAAAGCCAAGAAGCTTCAGAATGCGTTCGTCATCTATTTCCCCTGAACACTCATTGGTGCTTTCAGGTAAAAAACTGGGAAGGACCAGTTACGGTTCTCCTACTTCAAGCGACAAAGCATTGATGCCTTTTCCAACTTTGAAAATTGGTCCGGGAGAAAGTGCAAGAAGCCACAGTGCTGACGAATTCATTTACTTAAAAGAAATAGTAGAAGGAATTGAGATCTATATACAACTTTTAAAAAACATACTATGAAAACCAAACTCTGGGAAAAAGAAACGAAAACAGACAAATTGATCGAGCATTTCACTGTTGGAAAAGACAGGGAGCTGGATATGAAAATAGCACCTTATGATGTGATCGCCTCCAAGGCGCATGCCAAAATGTTGTCCAAAGTCGGACTGATAACAAATGAAGAATCAGAACAGTTGATAAAAGTTTTGGAAGAGATTGGAGTATTGCTTTCAAAAGATCAATTTAAAATTGAAGAAGGTGTTGAAGATATTCATTCGCAGATCGAATTTTATCTCACTAAGAAACTTGGCGAAACTGGTAAAAAGATCCACACTGCAAGATCAAGAAATGATCAGGTTCTCACGGCTATTAAACTGTACCTGAAAAATGAATTGAAGGAGATTGAAGGTCTATCAAAAGAACTTCAAAAAATATTTTATTCCCTAAGTAAGGAGCATAAATTGAAATTGATGCCCGGCTATACGCATTTTCAAATTGCAATGCCTTCTTCTTTCGGCTTATGGTTCGCCGCTTATGGAGAAAGTCTGGAAGAGGACATAGAGATCATAAAAGCAGCTTACAAGATCTGTGACAAAAACCCATTGGGAAGCGGGGCAGGTTTTGGATCCTCTTTCAGTATTGACAGAAATTTCACAACGCAGGAAATGGGATTTGCGCAACTGAATGAGAATTCTGTTTATGCACAAATGACCAGAGGGAAAACTGAGAAAATCGTGGCAATGGCCTTGTCGAATGTGGCAGCAACCCTTTCTAAATTTTCTTACGACGTTTGTCTTTATTTATCACAGAACTTTGGATTCATTTCATTTCCGGAGCAATTCACCACAGGAAGCAGTATCATGCCACATAAAAAGAATCCGGATGTTTTTGAATTGATCAGAGCAAAATGCAATCTGCTGCAGGGTTTACCGAATCAATTCACCTTGTTAACGAATAACCTTCCGTCGGGCTATCACAGAGACATGCAGCTGACCAAAGAAGTGCTCTTTCCTGCCATCGATACAATGAAAGATTGTCTTCAGATCCTCATCCATATTTTACCGTCCATCGAAATAAAGAACGATATCCTTCAAGATAAAAAATATGAATACCTTTTCTCTGTAGAGGAAGTGAATAAATTAGTGATCGCAGGAAAACCCTTCAGAGAAGCCTATCAAGCGATCGCTGATCAGATCAAGAATGGAACCTTCACTCCTGATAAAAAAATTAAACATACACATATTGGAAGTATAGGAAACTGAGATTTGATTTGATTGTGTATCTTTGTTTTTGAACGAATGCTATCTAAAAAAGCAAAATACGCCATCAAAGCTCTTGTCTACCTTGCCAAAAGAAAAGACAACAGTCCGGTGCGCATCTCTATTCTAAGTAAAGAAGAGAAGATTCCCAGAAAATTTCTGGAAGCGATCTTGCTTGAACTTCGGAAGAACGGGATACTTGCCAGTAAAATGGGGATCAGTGGTGGTTATTATTTACTCAAACAGCCTAAGGATATTTCTTTAACAACTGTAATCCGTTTAATGGACGGACCCATTGCCATGGTGAGTTGTGCCAGTCTGAACTTCTATCAGAAATGCGATGATTGCACGGATGAAAAGAGCTGTGGAATTCGCGATGTATTTCGTGACCTCAGGATCGCAAGTCTGCACATTCTGTCCAACAACAGCATTGCCGATCTCCTTAAAAGGGAGAAAAAACTGGGCAGACGGGGCGCCGGGGCCAAAAAGAAAGTCTGATCCTTCTCTATTTTTTAAAGAATAATGATATCTCCTTTCTATCACTTTCATTCTTACATTTCACTTTAAACTCCTACTATTTCTATAGGAGTTAAAGAAATTAAGTCATTTGAATTTGTGGGCGCAAGAGAAAGTGCTTTACTTTGTGCACGTAAATGAATCTACTATCACATAAGAATAAAACTCTAAGTGCACGCATGATGTGTTGCTGGATGTACTATGCCGATCACGGATGAATTCAATTGTAATTGATTTTTAAAGCCCTTCCGTGAAACGTGAAGGGCTTTTTTATTATCAAAATAACAAATTATGCAAAGTTTCAGAACAGAATTAGAATTAATAGACCACTCCACAAAAGCACTGGTAGAAAAAGACATCATCGATCTTGAGAAAAAGATCAGTGCATTCAGAGAAGGGAAAATTCACGAAGATAAATTCAGAAGTCTTCGTCTTGCTCGTGGTGTATACGGACAGAGACAACAAGGCGTACAAATGATCCGTATCAAACTTCCTTTTGGAAGAATAAGTTCTCAGCAACTAAGAAAGATCGCGGCCATCAGCGATGAATATTCCAATGGCAATCTGCACTTAACTACGCGTCAGGATATTCAGATCCATCACGTGAGCTTGGATAGAACACCAGAACTTTGGGCGAAACTGGAACAAGATGATGTCACAATACGTGAAGCCTGCGGAAATACGGTTCGAAATGTAACAGCCTCTCCTGAATCCGGCATAGCTCCAAATGAATTATTTGATGTTTCTCCTTATGCTCATGCTGTTTTCTCGTACTTTCTCAGAAAGCCTTTCGGTCAAGAACTAGGAAGAAAGATAAAGATCGCTTTTTCGAATAATGAAAAGGATACGGCCTTTACTTACATTCATGATATTGCCTTCATTCCAAAACTGAATGAACAAGAGGAAAAAGGATTCAAGGTTTTAATTGGAGGAGGATTAGGTGCACAACCATTCCTTGCCCAAGTTGCATTTGAATTTCTCCCAGAAAATAAACTCATTCCTTTCGTTGAAGCTACCATTCGCGTATTTGATCGCTATGGTGAAAGAGTAAGTCGACACAAAGCCAGGATCAAGTATTTGATCAGCAAAATTGGAGTACAAGAATTTTTGAATTTAGTGAAGGAAGAAGAAAAAGCCTTGCTGAATAAAGAATTCGACATTGACACAAATTTCATTCAATACATTCCTCAACTGAAGAAATCATTGCCAACTCACTCTCCCGTAATAAATGAAGAAGAATACAAAAGATGGCTAGCAACCAATACATTTCAGCAAAGTCAGGATGGCTACTTTGGCGTTTATGTGAAAGTTCAATTAGGTAATATCTCTTCCAACAAGGCCAGAGATCTGGCTTCGATCATTGATCAATATGCCTATTCGGCCGATTCGCGTATCACCATCAATCAAGGTTTCTTATTGAAGTTCGTTACCGAAGAAGAACTTCCCTATTTATATGAAGCATTGGCGAAAGTTGAATTGGCTGCTCCCGGATTTGATTCCACCGCAGATATTACTGCTTGCCCCGGAACAGACACCTGTAATTTGGCGATTTCAAACAGCACGAACATTTCCGTTGAATTAGAAAGAGTGATCACGCAAGAATTTCCGGAACTGATCTTCAATCACGATATCAAGATCAAGATCAGTGGCTGCATGAATTCGTGTGGACAACATGGTCTGGCACAAATAGGATTTCATGGAAGTTCTTTTAAAGTTGGTCAGAACGTAATTCCCGCGGTACAAGTATTACTAGGTGGAGGCACATTGGGAGATGGAAAAGGAAGGATCTCTGAGAAAGTAATAAAAGTAGCAAGCAAACGTGCTCCCGATGTGTTGCGAAGATTATTTACAGATCTTGAAACAAATGCTTTGGAAGGAGAATACTTCAACTCTTATTTCGACAGAAAAGGGAAAGACTATTTTTATCAATTACTAAAACCTTTGGCCGACCAAAGTAATTTAAATGAAGAAGAGTATTACGATTGGGGGAGTGAAAACAAGTTTGAAACAGCTATAGGAGTTGGCGAGTGTGCCGGTGTGATCATCGACCTGGTACAAACACTTTTTTACGAAGCGGAAGAAAAGATAAGCTATAGTGCAGAATCTTTTGCCAATGAAAATTATGGGGATAGCATATATTATACCTATGCAGCTTTCATTCATACTGCGAAAGCTTTATTGTTAGATGCCGGAATCCATGTGAATACCCATCACAAACTCATCAGTGATTTTGATAAGAACTTCGTTGAAAATGGACAATTCACTTTTACTGATTCTTTTGGCGAAACGGTTTTGCAGATCAACAAAAATGAAGCGTCGAGAGAATTCGCTGCAAAGTACTTTCAACAGGCCAAGCTTTTTCTGGAAACAGCCATCCAATACAGAGAAACATTCAAACAAACAGTTGAACATGCCTAAGGATCTTTACATACATATCAAATACGAGTATTGTTGTTGTATGCTCATGAAGTGCTCAATGTGATTGGATCAGACTTTACCGGATCCATTGAGCTGAATGAAACGGTTAAAGTCATTTGTCAATCTAAAAAAACAACAATATGAAAAAAGAAATATATCCAAAATTAACGGTAGTAGGCGCCGGACCCGGCGATCCAGAATTAATAACCGTTAAAGCGATCAATGCTTTAAGCGAAGCAGACGTTGTACTTTACGATGCGCTTGTGAACCGCGAACTCCTAAAATATGTCCCAATTGAATCCAAAAAGATCTTCGTAGGAAAAAGAAAGAATGTCCACGCCTACAGCCAGGAAAAAATTAATGAGTTAATCGTACAGAACGCGTTCAAATACGGAAGAGTTGTTCGATTAAAAGGAGGGGATCCCTTTGTGTTTGGAAGAGGTAGTGAAGAAATTGAATATGCCGAAGCTTTCAATATTGAAACGGCGATCGTTCCCGGAATCTCCAGTTCAATTGGTGTTCCCGGAGCAAGTGGAATTCCAGTCACACATCGTGGTATCAGCGAAAGTTTTTGGGTGATAACAGCTACCAAGCAAAATGGTGAATTATCAAATGATATTTACGATGCTGCGAAAAGCAATGCCACCGTTGTGATCTTAATGGGATTATCCAAACTGGAGCAAATAGCAGAAGTATTTAAAACAAATGGAAAAGGCTCCACACCGATTGCAGTCATTCAAAATGGAACTCTAGCAAATGAAAATGTTGCCATTGCGAACATTGAGAATATAGTGAATGAGGTGAAGGATCAAAACATTGAATCTCCTGCACTGATCGTGATCGGCGATGTGGTTAAATTCCACAAGTACTATGATCTGCTGGCAAATGATTCTGCTACAACTACTCTTTATTCTAAAAGATGATCCAACAAAATGGAGCACGCCTCATTAAATAAATTATTTCCCGTCTTCCTTAAACTGGAAAACTTTCGCGTGCTCATTGTAGGGGGAGGTAAGGTCGGTCTGGAAAAAGTGAGTGCTATTCTTAATAATAGTCCACAAACAAAGATCACTTTAGTTGCGGCTAGTATCAGTGAAGAAATTAAGCTGAAAGTATCTGCCTACAACAATGTAATTCTTCATCAAAGAGGTTTTGTTGAAAATGATTTATTTGAAAAGGACCTGGTGATCGTGGCAATAAACGACAAAGAAGTTAGTTTGCAGATCAAAGCACTTGCTCAAAAAAAAGGAATATTGGCAAATGTTGCCGATACGCCTGAACAATGCGATTTCTATCTGGGAAGTATTGTTCAAAAAGGTCAGGTTAAAATTGCCATATCTACAAATGGCAAATCCCCTACCCTTGCCAAGCGCATCCGCGAAACATTTGAAGAATCTTTTCCGGAGAACATCAATGAATCTATCGAAAATTTAACTGAAGTGCGAAAGCTTTTGACCGGCAATTTCTCTGATAAAGTAAATCAGTTGAATGAGATCACTTCGGTGTTATCCAAAGAAGGAACAAGATCAAAAAAAGGCATTGGCAGAAAGAGACTGATAATTTATAGTTTATCAATTCCAGCTATTTTAATTTCAGGATACCTGCTTTGTTATTTTTTACCACCCGAAGTAATTGGAGGATTTGCTTCCCAATTAGCAAGTTCAATTGATTCATCGGTCCTGTACTTTATTCTAGCAGGCTTTACAGCACAAATGATAGATGGGGCATTAGGCATGGCTTATGGAGTTACCGCCACTTCTTTCTTGTTATCATTTGGTATTCCACCGGCTGCCTCAAGTGCCGGTGTTCACGCAGCAGAGGTAGTAACAAGTGGTGTATCAGGATTGATGCATTTGAAGTTCGGAAATGTAAATACGAAACTTTTCAAGAGTTTACTGATTCCGGGCGTGATCGGCGCTATATTGGGCGCATACATTCTCTCTTCGTTCGAGAGCTACAATTATATCATCAAACCAATAGTCTCCACGTACACCTTGATCCTTGGCGTGATAATATTACTAAAAGCCTTAAAAAAGGACAAAGTGCGACAGAAAATAAAACGGATCTTTCCTTTAGCAATTGTAGGTGGATTTCTAGATTCCATTGGAGGTGGTGGCTGGGGTCCGATCGTTTCTTCTACATTGATCGCAAAAGGAAAAAATCCACGATACACGATCGGCTCTGTGAATCTTGCAGAATTCTTCATCACACTGGCCAGTTCCATTACCTTCTTTTCAATTTTAGGTTTACATCACTGGCCTATCATCATTGGGTTGATACTTGGCGGATCAGTTGCTGCTCCCCTTGCTGCCTACCTTTCTAATAAAATTCCGACCAAAGCCATTATGATCTTGGTTGCCATTGTCGTAATTATTCTGAGTTTAAAACGTCTTTTATTCTAAAAAATATGATCACAACTGATATAGCTATTATAGGTGCCGGTCCTGTTGCCTTATTCGCCATTTTTGAAGCAGGCCTTCTAAAGATGCGTTGTCACGTGATAGATTATCTGCCACAGGCAGGTGGTCAATTAAGTGAGATCTATCCTAAAAAACCCATTTACGACATTCCGGGATTCCCCTCTGTTCTTGCGCAGGAACTGGTGAATAATCTTCTTAAACAGGCCGAACCTTTCAAACCGGAATACACTTTTGGCGAAAGAGTGGAAAAGCTGGAAAAGATCGGTGAACGCGATTTTATTCTAACCACGAACATGGGAACAAAAATCAACGCAGGCGCGGTGATCATTGCAGGTGGACTGGGATGTTTTGAACCTCGTAAACCGGATGTTAAAGACTTGGAATTATTTGAGAATGGAAAAGGTATTTCCTACATGATCCTTGATCCTGAGTCATATCGAAATAAAAAGGTTGTCATTGCTGGAGCCGGAGACAGCGCATTGGACTGGACTCTTGTTCTATCTGAAATAGCAAGTGAACTGACATTGATACACAGAAGCGAATCGTTTCGTGGAGCTCCGGATAGTGTAAACAAAGTTTTAAAACTGGTGGAATCAGGTAAGATCAAATTGCAATTGAATTCTACTCTTTCGCATGTTGAAGGTGAGGGTAAATTAAGCATGGTTGGCATAATCAACTCAAAAACAAATGAAAAACAGAGCATAGCTGCTGATAATTTAATCCCGCTTTTTGGCTTAAGTCCTAAACTCGGACCCATGGAAAACTGGGGCCTTACAATTGAAAAGAATGCAATCGTTGTAAATACGCTGGATTATAGCACCAACATTGAGGGAGTATACGCAATTGGCGATATCAACACTTATGCGAACAAACTTAAATTGATTCTTTGTGGATTTCATGAAGCTGCTTTAACAAGTCACAGTGCATTTAAGTACTTGAATCCAGGCGTTAAATACACAATGAAATACACTACTGTTAACGGTATAAACGAATTTTAAAATGAGCAAAATAGATGACATACAAAATATAATTGAGAACAAGCCTGCAGAAGAAATTCTGTCGAACATCCATTCCTTGACTTCAGAATCTCCCGTGTTTTCTACCAGCCTGGGTTACGAAGATCAAGTAATTACAGACATGATCTTTTCGAATAACTTGAATATCCCAATATTCACATTGGACACAGGCCGTTTATTTCCGGAAACATACACTGTACTTAACGAAACATTGAAAAAATACAAAAAGAAGATCGATGTATTCTACCCGAATACGAACGTCGTTGAGAAATTACTTACAGAAAAAGGTCCCTTCAGCTTCTACGGATCAACAAGCGATCGAAAAGAATGCTGTAATGTGAGAAAAGTAGAGCCTTTAAAGAGAGCGCTGAAAGGAAAAACGATCTGGATCACCGGAATAAGAGCCGAACAGTCAGAGAACAGAACGGATATGAAGCAGATCGAATGGGACGACAATAATCAGTTACTAAAAATTCATCCCCTTTTAAACTGGACAATACAAGAAGTTAAAAATTACATCAATGAAAATCAGGTCCCTTACAATCCATTACATGACAAGGGATTTGTAAGCATCGGCTGTCAACCCTGCACTCGAGCCATTAAAGAAGGAGAGGACTTTCGTGCAGGCAGATGGTGGTGGGAAGATGTAAGTAAAAAAGAGTGCGGATTACATAGATGAAAAATATGAAAAATAAAAAAACAGATTATTTAGATCAATTAGAGAATGAAGCCATTTACATCTTACGTGAGGTGGCAGGACAATTCGATCGACCTGCCCTTTTGTTCAGTGGCGGAAAAGACAGTATTTGCCTCGTACACCTTGCACTGAAAGCATTTCGTCCGGGCAAATTCCCGTTTCCACTGGTTCACGTCGATACCGGACATAACTTTCCGGAAGCAATTCTCTACAGAGATAATTTAGCAAAACAATTAGATGAAAAATTAATTGTTCGTTATGTAGCTGATACCATCCAACAAAAAAAACTGCAAGATGGTAAAGGTAAATTTCCAAGCAGAAACGGATTGCAAACTTATACCTTACTGGACGTGATCGAAGAATTTGAATTTGATGCTTGCATTGGAGGCGCCAGAAGAGATGAAGAAAAAGCTAGAGCGAAAGAAAGGATTTTTTCGGTAAGAGATGAATTTGGTCAGTGGGATCCGAAAATGCAAAGACCGGAATTATGGAATATCTACAATGGAAAAATAAATAAGGGAGAAAATGTTCGTGTATTTCCTATCAGTAACTGGACCGAATTAGATGTATGGAATTACATCAAGCGCGAAAAAATAGAATTACCTTCCATCTACTTCACGCATCAACGAGAATGTATCTTAACGGAAAACGGACAATTGATGAACACCAATGAATTTGTGATCCGAGAAGAAAAAGATGTTATTGTAACAAAAAATGTTCGTTACCGTACGGTAGGAGATATGACCTGTACAGCGGCAGTTGAAAGTGAAGCGTTTACTGTTGATCACATTATAGCTGAATTGAAGGATGCGAAAATTAGTGAACGAGGGGCGACAAGGATGGATGACCGTATAAGCGAAGCAGCAATGGAAGACAGGAAAAAAGGTGGGTATTTTTAAAATGATAAATGTTGAATTATAAATCTTAAATAAAAACAATGGAACTACTCAGATTTTTCACAGCGGGAAATGTTGACGATGGCAAAAGCACTTTGATCGGAAGATTGTTGTTTGATAGTAACTCTATCTCAACGGATATTATTGAAACTTTAACAAGACAAAGCAAAACACAAGGCACGAACACCAGTATTGATCTGGCCTTGTTAACCGATGGCCTAAGAGCTGAACGCGAACAAGGCATTACAATTGATGTGGCTTATAAATATTTTGGAACGGAAAAACGGAAATTCATTATTGCAGATACTCCCGGTCATATTCAGTATACCCGAAATATGTTCACGGGCGCATCGAATGCGGATCTCGCGATCATTTTAGTGGATGCAAGAAACGGGATAACAGAGCAAACAAAACGACACAGCATCATTTCCTCCATACTTGGCATTCCACATCTTTTGATCTGCATCAATAAAATGGACCTGGTTGATTATTCTGAAGATGTATATAATAATATTGTAATTGAATATGAAAAATTCGCCAAGACATTGAACACAAAAGAAGTAAGTTATATTCCGGTAAGTGCATTGAGTGGTGAAAATGTAGTGAACAAGTCCGAAAAATTTAATTGGTATCAAGGAAAAACGTTGCTGGAATTTATTGAAACAATTGAAATTGAAAAAGATCATTCCGGAGAAGGATCTCGTTTTCAGGTGCAATATGTGATACGTCCGCAAACAGAAGAATTACATGATTACAGAGGATATGCTGGAACAATTCTAAGTGGAAGCTTTAGCAAAGGAGAAAAAGTTCTTGTTTTACCGAGTGGAATAGAAACAACGATCGAAAAGATCGAAAAGCATCAACAGGAAATTGAATTGGCTGAGAATGGAGATCCGGTCATCATTCATCTAAAGGACGATGTTGATATTTCCAAAGGAAGCAGCATTGTACCAGTTTCAAAAAAACCTCAAGTAGCGAAAGAGATAAAAGCTACGCTTTGCTGGATGGACAATAGTGCATTTATTCCCGGTCAAAAATTGATCTTACAGCAGAACAGTTTCGGAACAAAAGCTGTGATCAAAGAAATAATTTCAAAAATTGACATCCACAGTCTAGAGCAAATGAACAGCGATGGTACCTTGAAGTTGAACGACCTCAGCAAGGTGATCATTAAAACAGCGGAATACCTCAGTTACGATTCTTATTTGGAAAACAGAAGAACCGGAGCTTTCATACTTATAAATGAGAACACAAACAATACTGTAGCAGCAGGAGTGATAGATTAGAAAAGTTGAGCAGATATATATGTCCAATCAACGCTCTAGATAAAGCTCCAACACTAGAGCCCTGTTAGGGGCTACACATCATTAACATTAACAATACGAGTAGTGATGTGCCTTAGGCACGATAGAAAAACTTACAACCAAAAAGCCCCGTTAGGGGCGACACATCACTAACGTTAACAATACGAGTAGTGATGTGCCGTAGGCACGATAGAAAAACTTACAACCAAAAAGCCCCTTTAGGGGCGACACATCATTAACGTTAATAACACGAAAAGTGAAGTGCCGTAGGTACGACATATTTTCTAGGATTAGCTCCTTCGTCGCTGATCCTTGTGGGGGGTGCTAACAACAAAACCCTTTTTGCTCCGCAAAAATCGTTTTCGTTTTTTCCTCCTCGCCTTCAAGCAGAGCTTGAGGCTCGTCGGAAAAAACAAAAACCCCTTCATTTTTCAATGAAGGGGTTTTGTTGTTGCCCGAGCTGGATTCGAACCAACATAGTCGGTACCAAAAACCGAAGTCCTGCCATTAGACGATCGGGCAATCGCTAATTGTGTTAAAAGAACACAAAAACAGATGGCAAAGATACAATATTTTCCATTTTCACCAATATTTTTTGATAAAAATCGTTCATGGTAAAACCATGTAAAACATTAACTTCGCATTCATTACTATGATGACAGACCAATTTAAAAAGCTTAACAATCTCATTGGATGGATTGTTTGGGCCATCGCCACTTTTACTTATTGCAGCACAATTGAACCTACAGCTTCCTTCTGGGACTGTGGTGAATACATCGCCTGCGCCTATAAATTAGAGGTTGGTCACCCTCCCGGAGCTCCGTTTTTCTTGTTGATCGGACGTTTTTTCAGTCTATTGGGGGGATCAGACCCCGCAATTGCCGGAATGATGATCAATATAATGAGCGCCCTCAGCAGTTCATTCACTATTTTATTCCTTTTCTGGACCATCACCCGTTTAGGAATTCGTGCAATTGGCACAAAAGTGAGCGAACTTACAAACGGTCAGCAATGGGCTGTTCTCTGGGCAGGTATTATCGGCGGTTTGGCTTATACTTTTTCTGATTCCTTCTGGTTCAGTGCCGTTGAAGGCGAGGTTTATGCGATGTCTTCCTTCTTTACTGCCATCGTTTTCTGGGCAATTCTCAAATGGGATGAAGAAGATACGACTAACCCAATAGGCGCTCTTCGCTGGTTGGTGTTGATCGCTTATTTAGTGGGACTATCCATCGGTGTCCATTTATTGAATCTACTTGTTATACCTGCGATTGGATTTGTGATCTATTTTAAAAAATACAAATTCAGCTGGAAAGGTTTCTTTATTGCTGGCATCTCTTCAGTTTTGGTACTCGGACTCGTTCAGAATCTGATCATACCTAAGATCGTGAAGTTTGTCAGTGATTACGAGGTGTTCTTCACGAACAAAATGCACATGGGTTATAATTCCGGAACAATTGTATTTTTCATTCTTCTTTTTGCGTCCATTACTTTCCTTACCCTATACACTGTTACAAAAAAGGAAGGACATTTTAAATTAGGATTCTATTCTTTTATCGCATTTTCTGCTTTTTCTGTGATCACTGCGCCAAGTGGCGGAGGTATGCTAACGCGATTGATCATGCTCGGTGCATTTGCTTACTTCATCAAGAAGTACAAAGAGAAAACAGTCACACTCAATGCAATATTCCTTAGTCTCGCCACTTTACTCATCGGTTATTCTACCTTTTTTGTTCTGGTCATTCGTTCACAAGCAAATACTCCAATGGATGAAAATGATCCGGAGAATGCAACCAATATGCTTTCCTATTTGTTGCGTGAGCAATACGGTGATTTTCCTTTGTTGTATGGACAATATTATAACGCGCCAACTCTGCCAAGAAGTGAATTTGGAAGTGGAGATCCAATGTACGCAAAGGATAAAGCAACCGGAAAATACAAGGTAATCGACGACAGAAAGAATTCCATTCCGAAATATGATCCAGCTTTCTGTACCATTTTCCCTCGTATGTACAGCAATCAGTCGCACCATGAATCGGCTTACAAATACTGGGGTAATGTGGTGGAACATCACAAAACAAAAGTGGTAGAAGACAGAAATGAAGGAACAACAACCGTTGAAATTCCAACCTTTGCTGCTAACTTGAATTACTTCTTCGCCTATCAGTTCAACTTCATGTACTGGCGTTATTTCATGTGGAATTTTGCAGGAAGACAGAATGATGTGCAAGGCTTGATGCGAAATACCATGGAAGGAAACTGGATCTCAGGTATACGTGGTATTGATGATTCAAGATTAGATACGGATACATCACAAGTCATTTACCGTGATAAAAATAATTTTGCGCACAATGAATTTTACTTCCTTCCATTCCTACTTGGATTGTTAGGAATCTGGTTCCATTTCAAAAAGAACAAGCAGCAAGCCTGGGTGGTACTTTGTTTCTTCCTCTTAACAGGATTAGCAATTGTTGTTTATTTGAATCAAACACCTTACCAGCCACGTGAGAGGGATTATGCCTATGTGGGAAGCTTCTATGCGTTTGCTATCTGGATCGGATTGGGCGTGATGTTCCTTTATGAAATGCTGAGCAAGAAAATGGCCGGAATAGGGGCTGCGATCGGTTCTGGTGCTTTGTGTTTGATCGTACCTGGAATCATGGCGAAAGAAGGATGGAATGATCACGATCGTTCTCTTCGTACTCTTTCCCGCGATGTGGCTATCGATTATTTACAAAGCTGTGCTCCAAATGCAATTCTTTTCACCAATGGAGATAACGATACATTCCCATTATGGTATGCTCAGGAAGTAGAAGGTATCCGTACAGATGTAAGGGTCGTGAATCTAAGTCTTCTTCAAACAGACTGGTACATCAATCAAATGCGCAGAGCTGCATATGAAAGTGCTCCCGTTCCATTTACAATTCCGGAAGAAAAATACCAGGCTAGTTTAAGAGAAGTAGTTTACTTCACTGGTCAGGATAAAAATCCAATGGAATTGAAGAAAGCGATTGATTTTGTTGCAAGTGATGATCCAAATAATAAAATTGATAATGGTGGTGGCGATCTTTTTGATGTATTGCATACAAAGAGTTTTTATTTGAATGTTGACAGCCTTCAAGTGATGAAGAACAAAGTGATCAGCGTGAAAGATACAGCAAGACTTGCCAAACAGATCCGCTTTGATCTCGGTGGCAGAAGTTATATCACTAAAAATGATCTCATGGTATTGGATCTGGTTGCGCACAATGACTGGACTCGTCCAATTTATTTTGCTGTTACAACGGGTGATGAGGCTTATGTAGGATTGAAAAAATACTTCCAGCTGGAAGGATTGACCTATCGTTTTGTTCCAATTGAAGCATCAGAGAATGAAGATGCACAAGGTGGAAGAGTGAATACGGAAGTGATGTATGATAATTTGATGAACAAGTTCTATTGGGGAGGCATGGATAAAAAAGGTGTGAACTTGGATGAGAACTGCGTGCGTATGGTGGGTAATTTACGAATGCAGATGGGAGTGCTTGCGGGTGCTTTGATCAATGAAGGGAAAGATAAAAAGGCTAAGGACATCTTAGATAAGTGCCTTGCTGTAATGCCGGATGAAAATGTTCCTTATGATGCAACACTTTTCACTATTTGCGCTGCTTACTATCAAATAAAAGAAACTAAAAAAGCTAACGAACTGGCTAAAAAATTATTTGATATCTGTGAAGGCGACCTGAAGATCTACAATTCTCAAAGAGGTAATCACAGGGTGGCATTTGGCAGAGAGATCAACCAGGCAAAAGAAGTATTGAAACGTTTGGTAGGGATCACACAACAATTCAAACAGGATGATCTCAGTAAAGATTTCATGAACAGAATAACGCAAGTTATACCTGCAGAAGAGTTGATGCCGGAGGGCGAAAGAGCCAATCCCTAATATTCTAAATACTTTAGATTGAAAAATCTACTTCTCATACAGCCCAGGGCAATTTTCAGAAAATTGTATCCCGGGGCTGTATGGAAGATCCCAACGGATAAAAACGAGATCTATCTCACCTTTGATGATGGACCAGTACCGGGAATCACCGAATGGGTGTTGGATGAGTTGCATAAGTACAATGCCAAGGCCACTTTTTTTTGCGTAGGCGCCAATATTGAAAAACACCCTGCTATTTTCAATCGGATTTTGAAGGAAGGACATCAAGTTGCCAACCATACCATGACCCATATTAAGGGATTCAAGAAAAATGTGAGCGAATACCTTGAGGAAGCAAACAAGTGCAGGAATCTGGTAAAAAACCCACTTTTCAGGCCTCCTTATGGTCAACTTAAGCCAAATCAATACAAAGCACTCCGGTCGAATGGGTACAAAGTGGTGTTTTGGGACGTTATTTCATACGATTACGAGCAGATTTCTAGTGAAAACTGTCTTCAAAAGGTTATGACTAACACAGTTAGGGGCAGTATTGTGCTTTTTCACGATAGTAAAAAAGCTGAAAAAAATTTAAGATTTGTATTGCCCTTATATCTAAAACATTTTGCAAATTTGCAGTTCAGCTTCAAAGCGTTAAATTGAATGTTCAAAAAGTTAGCTCTATACAGTATTTTTTGTTTTCTGCTTTTTTCTTGCGGAAGTTCATCGAAGTCGGTGATGGAAAGATCTTTGCATGTATACGGCAACAATGATCAGTGTAAAGCCGTGATCGAAAAAGCTGCTAAACTTCAGGGTGTTTCTGAAGCGCATTGGGATAAAGATTCAAAATTGCTTACCGTAAAGCTTGACACGCTTACTACAAGTGTCAGTTTAATTCTCAAGTCTGTTGCCGCAGCAGGTTATGACAATGAAGAATTCATTGGTAATGATTACGCTTATCAGAAATTACCGGAAGCCTGTCACTACGAACGTAAAGAGAATTAATATTCTTTAAGCTTTACGAATACCACTCCCTTATCTTCCTCTGCCTTTATTTCATTAACTTTGATTGAATGAAGAATTTCAACATCCTATTATTCTGTTTTCTATTCATCCATTCTTTCGGTCAAAAGAATGTTGAATTACTTTCATTTGAACTGAAAGATGCTGAGAACAAAGTAGTGGTCATTTGGGAAACCTCTTCGGAAAGTGACGTCAAGCAATTCAATTTATATCGCTCTGTTGACAAAACAAACTATTTCCTCGTTGGTGAGGTCCCTGCAAAGAACAGAAAATACGGAGCGAAATACATACACAACGAACATACAGCAGGAGGCGGAATTGTTCATTACAGACTGGATGCCATCAATAACGACGGAAAGCAAACGGTGCTTGGTAATTCTTCCATCGAAAGAGAAGACAAAGAGAAATCCATTACGGTCTATCCGAATATCGAGAATGGAACTATTCGATTGGTTTCTGCCGAACAGATCTTTACAATGGAACTGGAAATGATAGACATGCTCGGAAGAGTATATGCCTTAAGTTACGTGAAGGATAATACGCATGAACTTACAGTGATCACCGGACCGGTTCAACAGGGACCATACATTGTTGTTTGTTACATCAACGGAACTCGTTACATGAGAAAAAAGACCATGTTCATCTGAGAACTAGGCTAGACTTCACTAAAACGAAATAACAATTACTTTTTGTTTGGATGACTGGATTGAATGGAGATGATCTTCCCCAGATTATCGAATTTTATCTGAATGGTCTCTTTGGGTTCAGTATCGACAGTGTATCCATACACAAGATATTCCATGTTGTTTGCATTCACATCGTACAATATCTCCTTCGATAAAGTTAGAATTGGATTATCTCTTCTGATACTTTTTGAAAGTGCTTCGAGTGCTTCAGGTCCAACCATGTCTTTTACAGATTCTGATAAAAATGTTTTGGCCTGCATCTTATTCTCTCCATGAAGTGTCTTCACAAAATCCCTGAAGGTATCATCCAACAACTTATATCTGACTTCCATTGGATTCGCAGGAACAACGACCGTACTCACTTCCGCCTTTTTTGCATTGGAATTATTTTGGGCAAGTGTCACAAAAGACGTCCCGAAAAGAGTAAGTAGAATGAGGTTTCTGATAGTGATTTTCATACAGCTGAATTATTCTTTGAATTTACAAATTTCCTTGCGTGATACCTCAAGCTACAATCAATGGAACATCCATTTGCCTCAGCAGAAATACCAATAATTACGATTTTAACTTTTATTAATAGCTATGGAATTACTTTTTTTCTCCTCCACCCTTTTTCTCCTCGTTCTTGTTGCGTTCCATGATACCATCCAGCAATTGCAATCCTAATAATCCATTGATAGGTCCGTTCTGTCCATCTCCATTTCCGGTAATAAGCACTTCAGGAATGATCTTGATCTTCTCTTTCCCAATTTGTTCTGTTACTTTCAATTTGGTGAAATTATCTCCACCCATGGCTTCAACTGATAATTTATAAGCCTCTGCATTTGATTTACCAATGGCTAGGATCTTTTCTGCTTCAGCATTTCCGGTCACACTGATCTTCTCTGCTTCTGCATTCGCAAGTGCTTTGATCTTTTCTGCTTCTGCGCTGGCTGTTACTTTTGTTTTTTCAGCATCGGCATTGGCAATGATCTTTAAACGATCGGCTTCCGCCACAGATGCAATTTTTACTCCGCTTGCTTCTCCGGTTGCTTTCTTCACTGCCGCATCTGCAATTCTTTCTGCGATCAATACACCCTGATCTGCCTTCACGATTTCTTTTTGCATATCCGCCACTGCCGTTTCTTTCTCCAGTGTTTGACGTGTCATTTCGGCTTTCTTTTGCGTTTCAAATGTGGTGTTTTGTTCTTCTGCAATCTTACGATCGGTCAATGTTTTCATCAGACTTTCAGGAGGAACAATATCACCTATCAAGGTATCTACTCCATTCACATTGTATTGATCCAATACTTCTGAAATTCTCTTTTTAGCAGCATCTTGTCTTTCCTTACGTGAACTTAAAAAGGCGATCACATCACTGTCCTGCGCCGAGTTACGGAAATAGTTTCCGATCGTAGGCTCTAATACTTGTCCAACTAAATTCATCATGCTCCCGAAACGTGCAATTACTTTTGGCGCTTCGGTTGTTGGAATGTGAATGATCTGACTCACATCCAAATTAAAAGGGAAACCATCTTTACTTCTCACTGTGATAGTCGATAAATTCTTATCCAATTGATGCGACTCACTTCTTGCATTGGCCCAGTTGAGAACCAAGTTCGTAGTAGGCACTAATTCCACGCGCATGATAAATGTATTGATAGGATATTTACCAGGACCAAGAGGTTCTGCCCAAACACCTTTTTCTCCCTTGCTTACAATATTGCCATGTTTGAATTCCACGCCACTAAGATCCTTTCCTTCTTTACCGACATACGAAATAACAACACCTACATAACCGATTGGGATCTCCATCATTTTGATTTGTTCCACCGTAACGAACCAAGGATTGATATAATAAGAACCCGCCAAAATCACCTGTGGTTGCAAACCTTTGTTCCCTCCACCCTTTAAAAAAGTATCTGCATCCTGGAAATTGTTATGTCCAGCAACATCTTTACCGGCAATGCTGCCCTCTTCAATTGGCAAACCATCCAATGTAGTTATGATACCCACCATGTTCTCACTGATGGTGAACATATCTACTGTAAATATTTCAAAAAGAAAAGTATTGATACGATAGGTACCGGCAGTGATGTAAGCACTCTGACGACCTTTGCTTCCACCCTTTGAGAGAAAGCCAACAGCATCTTGAAATCCATCACATTCCACTTTACGGGCAAGGATGTGTCCTGTTTCTAACTCTTTTCCGTCCTTAGCAACGATCAAACCAATTTTTCCCTGAGGAATAACGGTTAAAGCCTGCAAGGTAATTTCATATTGCCAGATCCATTTCCAGAAATAAATTCCCGGTGCTAAAGTTTGTGCCTGAAAACCCGCTTCACCTTCTACGGCGAGGATGCGACCAGGAGGCAATTCAGACTTACCGAATAGAACAAACTTTTTTGTAACAAGTCCGATCTTATCTTCCGGAACAAAAATGATTCCGAAGAGACGAAAAACCAGTTTGTAAAATACAAGAAGTAAAAGAGGGATGATCACCCACCAATAATTTAAAACATAAGATAACATAGGATATGATTTTTAGAGGAAATTGACTTGACAATGAAGCGACACCCTATGCAGAACCTTTTTGTGAGCCCTTGCCGGGCATCAGCTTCATTGAAAAGCGAGATAAATATAGAGAAGGGGACTATCAGGCCATGAACAAGTTATTAACTTGAGGCTTTTTGAACGTTAAATAGTTTTAAAATGGGATTACTGAGGATCTAATCCCTCTTTATCCCTGAGTTTATGGATCTTTTTAGTACCCTCGTATAATTCGTATTTCAGGTAACGGCAATCAAGTGAACCGTTGTACAATTGAATCTTTCGGGAAGGTCTCAGTCCTACACTCTTTACTCCTTCCGGGGCTGAAGTGATGATCCAGGCTGCAAAATTCTTGAAATCCTTTTTTAGTTTATCGCCGATCTCTTTGTACAATTTTTCTGTCTCTTCCACAGGCATTCGTTCGTTATAAGGAGGATTCAAAATAACAACACCGGACTTCCTTTCCACCTTCAGATCAAAAAAGGATTCGTGGTTGCATCTTACTGAATCCTCAACTTTTGCATTCTTTACATTTCCCTGTGCTTTTCTGAATGTGTTTGCATCAATTTCATTGGCAATGATCTCTACTTTATCGTTCTTTATTTTATTGATAGCACTTTCGTAAACCACATCATACAGTTTCTCATCAAAATTCTGCCAGCGCATGAACACAAAATTATTTCTGTAATATCCGGGAGGAATATTATTTGCCCATAATGCTGCTTCAATGGCAATGGTTCCTGCTCCGCACATTCCGTCGACCAATAACAAATGTGGTTCCCATCCACTCAACTTCACCAATCCTGCTGCCAATACTTCCTTCATGGGTGCTTCATTGATGTCAGCTCTATACCCTCTTTTGTATAAGGGATCGCCACTGCTGTCAAGAGAAATATTCACTTCGTTCTTGTAAACGTGTACATACAATTTGAAAGTGGGATGGACCAGATCTACGTCAGGTCTTCTTCCGGTCTTTTCACGAAAACGATCGGCAATGGCATCTTTCACTTTTTGAGAGACAAATAAACTGTGTGAGAATATTTCGGAGTTCAAAACACTTTCGATCATGATCCTGTCGGTAACCGAAATGAATTTCTCCCAGGGAATTTCCTTTACTTTATCGTACAACTGTTGCTCACTTTCTGCTGTAAATCCGGTTAAAGGAACCAATACTTTCAGGGCTGAGTGCAGACACAAATTGATCTTGTATAAAAATCCAATATCTCCTGTTACCGAAGCCCCTCTTTTGAAAACGCTTACGTTCTTTCCACCCAGCTTCTGTAATTCAGAAGAAAGGATCTCTTCGAGTCCGAAAAAGGTGGTCACCTTCATTTCGAAATCGCCGGTCTTTGTAAAATCGTATTTAAGTGTTTCCATTTTCTATCAGTATTTCTGCCACATTTTCTTTAATTCTCAAGGCAATTTCATCTGTAGGAAGATCATTGGCATCCGTACCAAAAGGATCTTCAATTTCTTCACTCAATAATTCAAGAGAAGCGAAAGCATAAAAGATGACCATCACCATAGGTACGGCCCAATAGCCGACAGAAAATCCGAAGGTGACGGGCATGGTGATGATGTAAATGAAGACGATCTTTTTAATGAAAATGCTGTAAGAGTATGGGATGGGTGTATTTTTAATTCGTTCACAGCCACCACAAACATCGATCAACTCACTCATATTTCTTTCCAGGATAAGAAAATCATTCTCGGTATCCTTGTTCTTCTGACAAAATTCCAGAACATAACGAGATAATCGAGAAACGATGAAAGTTGGTCGGTGTTTGGCAGCGCTTAATTCTTGTTCGGTTAACACTTTGCTAAAGACCAGTTCTTCTTTCTTATAATCAGAGCGAAGATGTTCTTTTAAAACATAAGCGAATGTAGTAAGCATTGCGTACAATTCTTTACGCATCTCTTTTTCCTGAATGGGAACCATGGCATGAAATTTAATGGCCAGGTTACGTGAATTATTGAGAAGAGAACCCCAAAGTTTTCTGCCTTCCCACCAGCGATCGTAAGCAGTGTTGATGCGAAATACTAAAACCAATGAAATAATGAATCCGGAGATCTGATGGAAAAAAGTAAGAGAAGGAATAGTTACCGTGATGTACCTCTTTTCAAGAAAGCAAACCACAGCAGTGATCCCACCCAGCAAAAACATATTCAAAGCCAGGATGCGAAGTGTATCTGACTTATGAAAATGAAAGATTAATTTGATCCAGTCTTTTGGATTGTAGGTTACCATTTCTTTAGCTTACCAAATTTAATGAACTATCAATGGTCAGGTCAATCAAAAGTTCAAAATCACTTTTCTGATGATGGCAATGCACTCATCGATCTGTGCTTTTGTAATGCACAAAGGTGGAGTAAAACGTATGATATCTCCGTGAGTAGGTTTGGCTAGTAAGCCTTCTTCAGCCAACTTTAAACAAACCTCCCAGGCTGTCTTCCCGTCTTTTTCTTTGATCACGATGGCATTGAACAAACCTTTTCCTCTAACCAAGGTGATGATGTCTGTTTCCTTCATCAGTTTGCTCATTTCAGTTCTGAAGTGAGTTCCTAATTCTTCAGCATTCTCTGCTAATTTATCATCTTTCAGAACCTTTAAAGCTTCCATTGTAACTGCACAAGCAAGAGGATTTCCTCCGTAAGTACTTCCATGTTCACCGGGTTTGATGGTAAGCATGACCTCATCATTGGCCAATACTGCACTAACCGGTAAAGTTCCACCACTCAAAGCTTTTCCCAAAACCAGAATATCAGGTTTAATGCCTGAATGATCACAGGCCAGCATTTTACCGGTACGGCATAAACCGGTTTGCACCTCGTCGGCAACAAGAAGAACGTTATATTTTGTACAAAGAGCTCTCACTCCTTTCATGTAATTATCATCCGGAACAACAACACCAGCTTCTCCCTGAATAGGTTCAACGATAAATGCAGCAGTATTCGGATCGGAGATCGCTTTTTCGAGGGCCACAAGATCATTGTATTCCACCAGTTCATAACCCGGCATAAATGGACCAAATCCTTTGTAGCTACTCGGATCATTACTTGCAGAAATAGCTCCTAGCGTTCTACCCATGAAGTTTCCTTTAGCGAAAACTAATTTGGCTTGATTCTCTTTCACTCCTTTTACATCATAGGCCCATCTGCGAGCCAGTTTCATGGCTGTTTCATCTCCTTCTACACCGGTATTCATTGGAAGTACTTTATCAAATCCGAAATAGGATGTGATGAATTTCTCATATTCACCCAATAAAGAACTGTGAAAAGCTCTTGAGGTAAGCGTTAATTTCTGTGCTTGTTCAGTTAAAGCTTTAATGATCCTGGGGTGACAATGACCCTGATTCACGGCACCATAGGCAGCCAGAAAATCGTAATATCTTTTTCCTTCCACATCCCACATAAAGATCCCTTCGGCCCTTTCAATGACAACAGGGATAGGATGATAATTATGTGCTCCGTACTTTTCTTCTAATTCTATGAGGTGTGCGCTCTTGGTCATGGTCTCTGTCATGATACGATCATTTATAGACAAATATAATGAAATAAAGCCGATCCTCATTGAAGGAACGGCTTTAAAACTTTAGTTAAACAGAAGGTTTTGCCCTATGGCGTGTACTTATCGATGAGATAAAGTAAGGCACCGATTCCACCTGCGCCCAAGTTCAATTCTCTTTTGTTCACTTTATCAAAAGTATCCTGAGCTGTATGGTGAATATCGAAGTAACGTTGCGTATCAGGCTCAAATCCTATGCAGGGAGTACCGAATTTTTCCAATGGACCAATATCTGCTCCACCTCCACCTTTTTCAAATTTATCTACATAATACGGAGTAAAAAGCGACTTCCATTTATAAACCATATTGTACATTCCGTTGGTGGTATCAATACCAAATCCTCTGGGTGTAAAACCCCCTGCATCTGTTTCCAATGCCGCGATGTGTTTTTCTTTGTTCTTTTCAGCCAGTTTTGCATAAGCTTCTCCTCCCCTTAATCCATTTTCTTCATTCATAAAGGCCACGGCACGAATGTTGTGTTTCGGCTTTAAGCCCAATTTTTTATACATGCCGAGTATCTCAATACTTTGCACTACACCTGCTCCATCATCATGAACACCCTGACCGTTATCCCATGCATCTAAGTGGCCACCTGTAATAATAAATTCATTTTTCTTTTCTGTTCCGTTGATCTGTCCAACTACATTGAATGAAGGCTCATCCGGTAATGTTTCGCAATAAGCTTCCAGATAAAGATCCAGGTCTTTGTCTTTTTGCAATGCCTCTGAAAGTGCATCTGCACCTTTAAAACTGAGAGCAAGTGTTACGATCTTTGTCTTACTTACAGTGGTATCGTAATTCATATTACCTGTATGTGGTTCATCGTCTGCAACCGAAGTCATGCTTCGTACAACAGTTCCAACTGCGCCGTATTTAGCTGCACGGGAAGCGCCTTGTCCACGGTATTTTACCGTTTCTCCGTACATGGTTCCTGTTCTCACATGCGCCTGATTAAAAAAGACATTGTAGAAAACGATCTTTCCTTTTACTTTTTCACCAAGAGTTTCAAGCTCATCAAAACTTTTCACCTCGATCACTTTTGCTTTAAGTCCTTTTGGTCCGGTACCCACTGAATTTCCAAGCGCACAACAGTTCAGATTTTTATTAAGTTTTAGTTTTACAGAAGAAACAGAACACTTTTCTTTCTTTCCTCTCACCCAATGAGGAACCATGCAGGGTTGAAGGATCACGGTATCTGCTCCGGCTTCATACATTGCTTTCTTTGCCCATTCAACTGCTTTAGCAGCGCCGGGACTTCCACTTAATCGACTGCCGATTTTGGTGGCCAGGTATTCCAAATTGGAATAGGTATTGCTTTTGGTCAGATAATAATCATAGATCTTTCTGAGCATAACAGAATCTTGATTCTGTGCAGAAGCAATTAGAAAGGAAAAGATACAAATTAGAGAATAAGTTTTTTTCATCAGCGTATTACGATTTGATCGATTAGATTGTATTTACAGAATTCATTTATGTTTTTTAGAAGCTCCTCTTTTCTGAATGAAACTTCGTGTTTCAGCGCAGCAGATTGAAGTGTGACAAAAATAATTTTTTTATTGAAAGATATTTCGGTTGTATTCTTCGCGATCAAGTCTCCTGCAATATCCTTCCAACTGCTTTTAACGGCGAACTGTGACATTTTTTCATCCAGGTGTTCTTGTTTGAACAATTGCTTAATGGCATCACCCACTTTTATAAGATTTGATTTTTTTGCCATGGTTTATGATTGGAATTGTTCTTTAACGTGTCCCCCTCCTAGAGGGGGTAAGGGGGAGGGTTCTGTAATTTTGTTTTCCAATTCCTTTATCACTTCCAAAATCACTGCTCTTACCTTTAATATTTGTGTCATCACTTCTCTATCGCTAAATCGAATAACTTTAAATCCGGCTTTCTCTAAATTGAATTGTCTTATTCTATCTTTTTCAATAACACTTTCTAAGGTATGCGAATATCCGTCTACTTCAATAATCAACTTTAGGGGTTTACACATAAAATCAGCAATATAGTTCATAACCGGTCTTTGTCTGTTGAATGTGTAACCCATCTGTTTCGCTCTTAATGCATACTTCCAAAGACAAGCTTCAGCTTTTGTCATTTCCTTTCGGTTTTCATTAGCAAAAGGTTGAAGACTTTTATTGTATAAATTGTAATTTTCTTTTGTTGCTTGCATATTTTCCATCTCCTCCCTCTTCATCCCCCTCCCAGGAGGGGGAAACGCTTACTTAAAAAATTTCTTGTCACTAAATCGTTGCTACTAATTTTACTTTTTCGGTTTTTTCATTTCATCACTGGCCGTATTCACTTTTTCTTTCAAAGTGATCTTAAAATCGCTGATCTTTTTCAAGAGTGCTTTATCAGAGCAACCAATGATCTGCGCGGCAAGAATTCCTGCATTCTGCGCTGCATTCACAGCGACAGTAGCGACTGGAACTCCATTCGGCATTTGCACAATGCTTAACAAACTATCCCATCCGTCAATACTATTGGAACTTTTCACAGGAACACCGATAACAGGCAAAGGCGTGAGTGAAGCTACCATTCCCGGTAAGTGGGCTGCACCACCGGCACCGGCGATGATCACCATAAGCCCTCTGTCGACTGCACTTTTTGAATACTCAAACATTTTTTCAGGCGTTCGATGTGCAGATACAATATCAATTTCAAATTCGATATTGAAAAGTTTCAATACATCCGCTGCGGCCTGCATCACCGGCAGATCGCTATTGCTTCCCATAATAATTCCGACTTTTACCATGTGCTATAATTTAATTTTCTTTATTAAGGTCATATATCTCTCTAATTCCGTTCAAGATCTTTGGAAAATCAATTTTCAGATCAATTAACTTTCCTGAATGCACATCGAAAACCCAGCCATGCACTTGCAAACCTCTGGAAAAATGTGCTTCCTGAACAGAAGCAATTTTAATTGTATTGATGCATTGCTCTTGCACGTTCAACTCAATTAAACGATTGTATCTAGCATCCACATCTTTAATTGCATTCAATTCATCCTTATGCAAACGATATACATCTCTGATATTCCTTAACCAGGGATTAAGAATTCCCAGATCACTCGCTTGCATCGCTGCTTTCACGCCTCCACAGAAATAATGACCACACACTACAATGTGCTGTACTTTTAAATGCCGTACGCCATAATTGATCACAGACATTACATTCAGATCAATATTGTTTACAAGATTGGCAATGTTTCGGTGTACGAAGACCTCACCGGGATGAACTCCCATCATTTCTTCTGCCGTAACACGGCTATCTGAACACCCGATATAGAGAATGGAAGGACTTTGTCCTTTAGAAAGATCTTCAAAATAATTTTTATTTGATTTCAATTTCTCGTCAACCCATTCTTGGTTATTCTTAAAGATATATTCCAGATCCATCATAATAAAATATCGTTTTTAGGTGCAAGTGGAGAAGGAAGATCCTTTTCATTGAGCATATCACGAAGATCGATCTCTATTCCACGTGAAATGGCAGAAATAGGAACGTCATTGGCCCCTCCTTCAAATGGATTCTCCGTTGCTTCACCAATTCTTTCCATTAAATGAAATACGAATGCTACAATGACAGTACAAGGAACTGTAGCCCACACAAAATATTCGCCAACAGAAGTGCTGAGTTTACTGAATTCCTGAATGATGCCAAATGGTAAAATCGCAATAAATAATCGAACGAACATCTGATTCACTGTAGCAAACTGACGGGGATAAGGGAAATTCTTGATACGCTCTGATTTGCCCTGATTCTCGTAAAATGCGGAGAGCGTTCTTTGAAGTTCGATAAAATCCAATTCAGAAAGTTTACCGGAATCTCTTAATTTGCGTAGATGTGAGGACTGCATGGCTATGAGTTGAGCAGCTTTGTTCTTTTTAGTGAGAATGAATTTCAATTCTTCTTCAGAAAGATACTTACTCAACTCATCTTCCAGTTTCGTTTCTTTCTCAGGCACCGTATAAAAGTTAGAAAATTCAATATTACTTGCCAATTGGGTCGTTTCCCAGGTTCTGAATTCTCTCAGTTGATAACGCAAAGCAGTTAACCAGGCAAAGTGTCTGTAAAATAATTTACGAATTTCATCTTCTCCCCCATTCACAGTATCCTTAACAAGTATTCCCCAAGTTCTGCTGCTATTCACAATAGCGCCCCAGATCTGACGAGCCTCCCAAGTGCGATTGTACGTTTGCGTATTCTTGAATCCGATCAGGAAGGCTGCGGCAGTACCAACCAGACCAATTGCTACCCAAGGTATAATAAGCCAGTTGAGATGAAGAAAAAAATAAAGCGAAGTAATAACTATTGAATAAATGACAAAGAATAGAATGTCTCTTCTTGTCCAATAAATAACCTGCCTTAATGTGAATCTTCTTCCTGCGTGCATACAACAAAAACTCTTTCCAAATTAAATATGGAGTGCCCTTTTTGCAGTTGCATCCAAACAAGCCTCTTTCATTGCTTCGGTAAAGGTTGGATGTGCATGACTCATTCTTGAAATATCTTCGGCACTTGCCCTATACTCCATAGCAACAACTGCTTCAGCGATCATATCAGCAGCACGTGGACCGATCATGTGTACTCCTAATATCTCATCCGTTGATTCATCCGCCAATACTTTTACGAATCCATCCGTATCCATACTTGCTCTCGCTCTTCCACTTGCTTTGAAAGGAAAATTCCCCACCTTGTATTTTGTTCCTTTCTCCTTTAACTGTTCTTCGGTATAACCAACAGCAGCAACTTCCGGCCAGGTATAAACAACTCCCGGAATTAAATTATAATTGATATGTGGTTTTTGTCCTGCGATCGTTTCTGCAACATAAACCCCTTCTTCTTCTGCCTTATGTGCTAACATTGCACCCTTTACTACATCTCCTATAGCATAGATCCCGTCTACATTTGTCTTCAAATGATCATCCGTTTCAATTTTTCCTCTGCTGTCCATTTTCACTCCCGCTTTATCCAAACCTAAATTCTCTGTGTAAGGTTTTCTTCCAACAGCTACAAGGCAATAGTCACCTTTCACTTCCACCTTCTCCTCTTTTGCATTGAGTGCTGTAACTGTTACTTCTTTTCCTTTCGCGCTAACACCGGTCACCTTGTGCTTGAACATGTATTCGAATCCGAGCTCTTTCTTCAAGACCCTTTGCAATTCTTTACTTAAGGCTCCATCCATTCCGGGAATTAAACGATCCATAAATTCCACCACAGTTATTTTAGCACCCAAGCGCGCATAAACACTTCCCAATTCCAGGCCTATCACCCCGCCACCAATGATGATCATGTGCTTCGGTACTTCTGATAATTCCAATGCTTCTGTAGACGTGATCACTCGTTTTTTGTCGATCTCAATTCCGGGAAGTGAAGATGGCTTCGATCCGGTTGCAATGATCGTCTTCGCAGTTTCAATTGTTTCCTTCTTTCCCCCCTCCATTGTAATATCAATTGTATTTTTTGAAGCAAAGGTACCATGACCTGTAAAAACGGTGATCTTATTTTTCTTCATCAGAAAATTGATTCCATCACAGGTCATTTTAATAACTCCTCTTTTTCTTTCGATCATTTGCTTGATATTGACCTTCGGTTCATCAATATCAATTCCATGTTCTTTGAAATTGTGAAGTGCGTTAAAGAAATGTTCGCTTGAATCCAGCAAAGCTTTTGAAGGGATACATCCTACATTCAAACATGTTCCGCCTAGCGTTGCATATTTTTCAATTAAAGCAGTTTTCATTCCTAATTGAGCGCAACGAATCGCTGCTACATAACCACCGGGACCCGAACCAATCACAGTAACGTCAAATTTTTCCATATAATTTTGAGTGCTTTTTATTAATTTCTCCTCTAAATTACTGTTTTTTTACTGAGAGGAAAGAAATTATTTATTCCCTTTTGTGAAACGAAGCCAGATGGAAAAAGAAAGGCATAAACCCGTTAGAATCACTGAAATATACGAGATGAGATCTCCAAACTTTGTGAAAAAGGTCTGTTCAGAATTACCAAAGATCTGTGCTGAAATAACAGCTTCTTTCCAATATTCAGTTGCCTGGCTAATACTTCCGAATTCATCGATCACGCAACTAATTCCTGTATTCGCACTTCTGGCTATTTGCCGTCTAGTTTCTACAGCCCTGATCCTGGCATAATTCAAATGCTGAATATGTCCTGGTGAATCGCTCCACCATCCATCATTTGTAATAATAAAAATAAAATCGGCTCCCTTACGAATATAATCCGAAACATAATCAGAGAACACACTTTCATAGCAGATCACCGGAGCTATTCCCGATTTATTATTCTCATCGTAAAAATTGGCCCTTTCGGTCTGCGTTCCTAAACTCCCACTAGTGCCGCCAAGGTCAATAGCCAAATTTTCCAAAGGCTTGAACAGAGCCGGAAAAGGCATCCTTTCCACACCGGGCACAAGTTTTGATTTATGATAGACCTGAACGCGATCCTTGTCGATCTGGAAGGCCGTATTGAAACAATCAAAATAAATTCCCGATCTGTCTTTTCGCGAAGTAGCCGTTGCACTCTTTTCATCCTTATAGATAAGATAAGAACTGGCACCAACTACGATTTTCAATTGCGGGAAGCGAGAGATCAAACTATCACGGAACCATTTTATCTCTTCGCTCTTTTCAATTTCATTCTCATTTACTCCAAACCACTCTATTCCGGTTATGAAAGTTTCTGGTAGCACAAGATAATCTGTTTCAGAGTTTACCTTGCCCTGAATGAGTTTGAGCATTTTACGGAACTGACTTTCATAATCAAGATCGAACTTTTCGTTATAGGGATCGATATTTGGCTGAACGATCACCACATTTTTTCTATTTTCATTTAGGGGAGAACGAAGACCAAGGATCAAATACGACATAGCGATTGGTAAAATAAGTGACAAAGAAATTCCGATCCATTTCAACTTATTTTTCTGCTGTTCTGTGTTTTTAATCGCACTAAAGATCAAAACATTCACTATCAGCACCCATAAACTTCCTCCAGAGGAACCGGTGAATTCATACCACTGCATCCAATTCGGATGCCAACAGAACACATTTCCAAGATTGAGCCAGATCCACGCAAGATCCCAAACGGCATGTCCATATTCAAATGCCAGCCAAACTGGTATGAATATCCAAATTCCCCATTTTGATCCAATGCGGTTTTTAAGATTGGAAAAAATGAGAAAGATTATACCCATGAGCAAAGCGTTGGGAAAAAACGCCATAAGTGAGCCACCGGCAGACGCGTAGTAGACCCACCAGGTAACGCCTACATTCCAGAGGGCGAATACGAGGTAGGAAAATCCGAAGATCTTTAGTTTCTTCTTTGTGCTAGCACTTGCTGAGATCTCATCCTCGATAAGTAAAAGAGGAACAAAGGCAATAAAAATAAGGAAGCTGAAATTGGGTTGCCAGGCAAGGATCAACAGGAGCGATGAGAATACACTCAAAACAAATTTATTTCCTGCCAGTTTCATTCAGAGCGAAGATAGAGTTTTATAAACAATTTCTTTTTACTGTTCAAATCTTCGGTCATTATTTACAATATTTTTTGAAATTTTCCCTTGATTTAAGCGTATATTCGCCTTTGCTTTTTTTATGAGTACAGAAAGTATCACAAGTTCCGAACCACGCAAATTATATCCCTTTCAGGAGAATGCGGTGAACAATATTTTTAATCGGCTCATTGAACTTCCACCCAATGCCAATTTACTTTTTCAGCTCCCAACGGGAGGGGGAAAGACCATCATTTTCTCTGAAATTGCGAGAAGGTACATTGAAAAAACAGGAAGAAAAGTACTGATACTGACACATCGAATCGAATTAAGTAAACAAACCTCTGATGTTCTTGCCGAATTAGGCATCAGAAATAAGGTGATCAACAGCGAAGTAAAGAATTTACCTCAGCAGAGCGAATACCAGAGTTTCACTGCGCTTGTTGAAACACTGAATAATCGTCTGCAGGAAAACGATCAGTTCCTGGAGGACATTGGTCTTGTAATCGTGGATGAGGCGCACAACAATTCATTTCGCAAGATCTTTCATTATTTTCAGGATGTGAATATTCTGGGAGTAACGGCAACTCCCTTAAGCTCCAATAAAAAACTTCCCTTGTATCAAACCTATAGTGATCTCATAGTAGGGGAAAGCATTTCCTCACTGATCGAGGCAGGCTATTTGTGTGAAGGAAATACATATAGTTTTGATGTGAATCTGAGTACACTTCGCGTTGGAAACAACGGTGAATTCACTGTTGGATCACATGAGATGCTTTATACGCAAGCTATCATGCAGGGTAAATTACTGGAGGCCTATGAAGAAGTTGCCAAAGGAACAAAGACCTTGATCTTTAATGCGGGTATTTTAACCAGCATTGCCGTTTATGAAACATTCAAGAAAAAAGGACTTCCCGTTCGTCATCTCGATAGTACTTTTTCAGATAAGGATAGAGCGGAAACGCTAGAGTGGTTCAGAAATACCAAGAACGGAATTCTTACTTCCGTGAGTATTCTAACAACGGGATTTGATGAGCCAGAAGTCGAAACGATCATGCTGAACCGTGCTACAAAATCTCTTACTCTTTACCATCAGATGATAGGAAGAGGAAGCCGTGTGTTACCAAATAAAAAGCAGTTCAAGATCATTGATCTGGGAAATAATTCGCGCCGTTTTAATTTATGGCAATACCCTATTGACTGGAAACATGTTTTCGTGGCTCCACATTTATACCTAGAACACAGGTATAAGGATGAGTGGGATTATGAATTGGAGAATGATTACGAGATGCCGGCTGAGATCAAAGAACGTTTTCTTAACTCCAGTGCCGAAGCATTCATTGTTCGCGATCGCTATCTGATGGCATTACGAAAGGGTCATAAACCTCAAGTGGTACTGGACGAAAGTCTGGAAGATCACTTCGCAAGGATAAAGGACAATGCATCTGACTTTGATGAAGCATTTGAATTATTTAACCTGCTCACCGAAGAAATGAAATACCGCGTAAAGCAATTTGGAAAATGCATCAACGCAACAAATAATCACAGCGACTGGCAATACCAAACCTATTCCAGCAAGTTGCGACGTCGCATCATGAATTATTTTGTTGAATAATGAATCAGCGCATCGTTTATTACGCCCTCGGTTATCTTGCAATTGCGGTCGGCATCTGCGCCAGCATCTGCATCTTCAAGATCCAGAATCTTTTCTTCGGCATCAGCCTTTCCATTGTGGGATTCATCCTCTCAGGGATCAATATTTTTCTGAATCAGAAATATTATTACGAAGAGGAAACCTACCCGAAAGGTTATTTGGGAATGGTGTTTAGTTCGCTACCCGTTCTCTTTATGCTCTTTGTTGTCTATCGATTCAAAAAAGGATAAGGTAAGTACGATTTTCGAAGTACGATTGACGATTTTAGAAGTACGAATGAAGATTTACGAATGAATTCTTAAATAATTTTATTCAGCCCAGTTAATTCCTTTTTTAAGCAGAGAAAGCGTTTTCTCTTCCGGTGAACCGGCTTCGGGTTTAAAATCATATTCCCATCCGGCCATTTTAGGCAAACTCATTAAAATAGACTCTATTCTACCGTTGGATTCGAAGCTAAATTGGTTACTTTTATTTTATTACAAATTAAAAAAACTTAATTAGCCAGTTTAATCTTGATGTTTTTTTGTAAATTGGCATTACAAACTTTTTTATGAATTCGATCAAATTTCTTTTTTACTTTTTTTGCTTTCTTAATTATACTTTACATTGCCAATTAAACGGAATCGCCATGCTAGCATCACAAATCAATCATTCTGGAATTAAAGTGAAATTTAAGGCGAATCCGGGCACAGCTGTATCAGATTCAGTATATACTAACGCAACTGGTAATTATTCGATTAATATTATTGGCGGAAGTTATAATATTGAATTTTCAAAATCAGGTTACCAAACATTTTATTACAATAGTAATCAGCCTGTTATTCTTACTAATACATTAGTATTGTCTACAGCAAGTCTCAATCCAGGAAATATCATTGTTGTTCCTACAGGAACCGTATCAGGCACATGGACAAATACAAACATCTACCTAATAGACGGAAATATATCTATACCTAATGGGAACACATTAGTGATAAGTCCAGGAACTTCTATCAAATTCAATGGTAATTATACTTTAACTTCTAATGGCACTTTAAAAAGCAGTAGGAAATCAATTCAATAGGATACTATTTACATCTAATATTATACCTCAAATTTCAGGAAACTGGAGTGGAATACTTCTATTAAATAATTCCTCTGAAATAAAATATTGTGACATTGAATATGCTTATAAAGGTATCTCCGTCAAAAGTTGTAGCCCTGAAATTTCATTCAACAATATTTCAAGATTTGATTTAGCGGGGATTGATTTAGATTTCTCTTCATCATTAGTTACCAATAATAGTATTTATGATTTTAATTCTCAGTTTTATTCCATAGGAATTCAACTATATCAATCAGCTCCAATATTAGAATGTAATACTATTTATAATGGAAAAGGCAGAGGTATCAGAACTTTTAGCAAAGGAACTATAAGAAACAATGTAGTTTATAATATTTCTGATCCTTCCCGTGGTTACGGCATTGATTGTGGCGCCTTTGATTCATCATTAATATTTAATAATATTATACATGATTGTAAGTTTGGAGTAAATGTTGGCGACAATATTACACCAACACCAAGACCAAATATAATTAATAATACAATTTATAATAACACAGTGGCCATAGACATAAATGGATTTCATTCTTCTCCTAAAATTATTAATAATATAATTATTAATAATATAAATGGTGTAATTCAACACACACCTGATTGTCCACCTACTTGCTCAACTACTCCTTCATCTGTTTCTTATAACAACACATGGAATAATACAAATGGAAATTATATAAACATTCAGATTTTAGGAATTGGACAAATTGTAAGCACTAATTCTAACGGTGACCCAGTCGATTCCTACTATAATATATCTATGGATCCTTTGTATCTAAATGGTCAACAACCTTACTTAACAGGCGGATCACCTTGCATCAATGCTGGTAACACAATGTACTCTCCTAACATAGGAATTAATCCAGTAAATTTTTGTTATGGAATGCCTATTGGCATAAATGAAAATCAAAAACTAATTGTTAATAAGGTATTTCCAAACCCTTTCGTAAATACACTTTACTTACACACTTTTAATGAGCTCACTCATTTAAAAATGACGGATTTATTAGGAAATGAAATCCCTTTAACATTTGAATACATGTCTGAAAACAAATATGAAATAAAACTAAACAATATCCAATCTGGCATATATTTTCTTGATGTTTTCAGTTCAAGCTCAAAGAAAACGATTAAACTTGTTAATTGTAAGGAGTAAATTATTACTTATAAATTATATCCAGTCAATTCCTTTTTTTAGCAAGGAAAGGGTCTTCTCTTCCGGTGAACCGGCTGCAGGTTTAAAATCATATTCCCATCCAGCCATTTTTGGTAAACTCATTAAAATAGATTCTACTCTTCCATTGGACTCGAGACCGAATTTTGTTCCCTTATCGTAAACGAGATTGAATTCCACATACCTTCCCCTTCTGAGCAATTGCCAGTTCTTATTTTTTTCGGTGAAGGATCTGTTCTTATTACGTTGCACTAATTCGGAATAAACGGAGGCAAATAAGGAACCAACATCCTTCCAATAATTCAGGTTCTTTTCAAAACTCATTTCAGCATCTTCGTTCATGCGATCAAAGAAGATCCCGCCAATTCCTCTTGTTTCATTGCGATGCTGAATGTAGAAATAATCATCTGCCCACTTTTTGTGTCTTGCGTAATATTCTTTGTGATGCTTATCGCAAACAGTTTTCAGCTGTGAATGAAAATATTTTGCATCCTCTTCATTTATATAATGGGGAGTAAGATCGATACCGCCACCCAGCCATTTCACTCCTCCTGTCATTTCAAAATACCGAACGTTCATGTGAATGATAGGGACCATTGGATTGTTTGGATGGATCACGATTGATACACCGGTTGCATAAAATTGCAGCTTCTTCTCCTGATCACTTTTTACTGTATGATCCTTTTCCTTGAACAGAAAATCCGGAGCGTCACCATGTACTGCACTATAAAGTACTCCTCCTTTTTCAATGACAGCCCCCTCTTTCATGATCCGGGTTCTTCCACCACCCCCCTCTTCTCTTTTCCATAGATCTTCTTGAAATAATCCTTTACCGTCAGCTTTTTCAAGCGACGAACAAATACTATCCTGAAGTGACATGAGCCATTGAGAAATGCTCTCCTTATTTATTTCCATCCGGTTTTGCGGAGACTATAGTCCTGATAAGTAAAAATAAATGTTCCTCTGTTATCAAATCCCGTATTAGCATCAGGGCGAACAAAATTGAATCGCGTATAATTTGTTTCTTGTGGGAATTTATCAAGTTGAATAACAAAACCGGGACCTTGTTCTTTTAATAATTTAAGGTAATAGTGGGCAATATCAAATCCAATGAAAAAATACTCTCCCGGATAGGAGCTTTGCAAGGACCTGTAACTTTCAATCACTCCTGCATACGCTGAAGTATTGGTTAGATTGTATTGGCAAGGAAACGTATAATGCAATTGATTGAGGTATTCCTGATCAATATTATCCAATGCGGTCACGCTTTGCCATCCACAGAGAACAACATCCTTTTTAGCTGCATAGACGGCCAGCTGCGTAGTGAAATCAGAAAGAAATACCTGATTTGTACTTAGTATAACAACCACATTTTTCACATCCTGCTTATACACTCTTTTCACGCCTTCTAATCCTTTCACAACCGTGATCGTATCTTTTGCCGTCTTTCCGAGAGCCTTTTGCCTGTCATTGTAATATTTTTTAAATGCCTTTGCGAAATTATCTTCCTTAGGGTCCTTAACAGAAGGCATCGCTAAAATAATATTTTCGTTTGATCGGATAAGTGAATCAATACAGTAATCAGCTAAACTTTCCAGCAAAGTGAATTGAGAAGGATTCGTTTTAGAAACATACACGTTATTGAAAAGGATCTTGTTCTGCTGAGTAACCGGTGATACAATAGGAATTCCAAGGTCTTTTGCCATTTGCGCCATTGGCTTGAAGCCATAAGCATGCAAAGGTCCGAAGATCAGATCTGTCTGTTTGAACTTAGGATCTTTTACAGTCTGTGCGAGTTTGATGGAATCTTTATCATCTATATCGTAAAGATCAATGTTCACTGAAAAATCTCCTGCGCTAAGTGAATCAACCGCTCTCTTGAAGCCCAGATAAAAATCCAATGCCAACGCAGGAATGGCTGGAAAATTAGTCTTATTCTTGACCATTATAGGTATATCCAGATTCACAGATTCTTCGAAACGAAAGGGAAGTATCAATGCGAGTTTATATGCCTGTTTTTTAGGTATATTAATCACTCTGTTGCTGATGGAATCTTTTACAGAAGAACTTAATGTAGCAGTGCTAACATGATTCGCTGGACTCTTCTTTTTCTCTCCAACGATGAGTTGTTGTCCTTCCTTAAGTCCTTGTGTAAGCAAAGAAGGATTATAGAGTTTCAATTCTGCTTCGGTGATATTCAGTTTCTTGGTGATAGCATACAAAGTTTCTTTCGCTCCAACTTTGTAGACAATGTATTGATTCGTGTCAATTGGTGATTGTCCAGTTGAAGTAATTGTATTTGTCTTCGCCTGAACAGTTGGCGTGTTAACTGTTTGCGTTTTGTTCTTTACTGGAATTTTAATTTCCTGTCCGGACTTAGTCCCCGTCTTCGCTTCCGGATTTTGGTTATAGATCTCATCCAGACTAACATCATATAATTTGGAGATGGAATACAAACTTTGGCCTTTCTCAATTTTGTGAATATAAAAATCAGATCCATTGATCTTTTGGATCACTGTGGATTTGGACTGAGAAAAAAGCATCATTCCTGAAAACAGGAACAGAATCACAAAAATATTTCTGACAGAAATTGACAAATGCTTAATGAAAAATTATTCCCACTCAATAGTGGCCGGAGGTTTTGAACTGATGTCATATACAACCCTGTTCACTCCTTTTACTTTATTGATGATCTCGTTACTGATCTTGGCAAGAAACTCGTATGGCAAATGACACCAGTCTGCAGTCATACCATCCGTACTGCTCACTGCTCTTAAGGCCACCACATTTTCGTAAGTTCTTTCATCACCCATAACGCCAACGCTTTGAACAGGTAATAAAATTGCCCCTGCCTGCCACACCTGGTTATAGAGTCCGTTTTCTTTCAGGCCATTGATGAAAATTGCATCCACCTCTTGCAATATCTTTACTTTCTGTTCAGTGATATCACCCAATATTCGAATTGCAAGTCCAGGACCCGGGAAAGGATGACGTTGCAATAAATTCTGATCAAGACCTAATTGATGACCTACTCTTCTTACTTCATCTTTGAATAAACTGCGAAGTGGTTCTACAACTTTCAGTTTCATGTAATCCGGCAATCCACCCACATTGTGGTGGGACTTGATTGTAGCTGACGGACCCTTCACGCTCATGCTTTCGATCACATCCGGATAGATGGTTCCTTGTCCGAGCCACTTTGCATCTTTATCGACCTTCGATTCTTCGTCAAAAACATCAATGAAAACTTTTCCGATCGCTTTTCTTTTTCTCTCCGGATCACTCTCACCTTTTAAAGCATCGTAAAACTTTTGTTTTGCATTTACTCCCTTTACATTAAGGCCCATGTGTTTGTAAGAATCAAGAACATTTTCAAATTCATCCTTACGGAGAAGACCATTGTCGACGAAAATGCAATGCAAATTCTTTCCAATTGCTTTATGAAGCAACATGGCTGCTACACTGCTATCAACTCCTCCACTCAATCCAAGGATCACTTTATCAGTTCCAAGTTGTTTTTTAAGATCATTTACTGTTGTTTCTGCAAATGCAGCAGGCGTCCAATCACCTTTGCAGCCACAAATATCAAATACAAAATTCCGGAGCATAGCTGTTCCATCGGTTGTATGATAGACTTCCGGATGAAATTGAATTCCATAGGTCTCTTCCCCTTCTATTTTATATCCAGCAACCTTCACATCATGTGTGCTGGCTGTGATCTTATAATTGTCGGGGATTCTAAGTATAGTGTCGGCATGACTCATCCAGACCTGTGATTCTTCCGGGATCGTTGAGAATAATCTGTCTTTTTGGTCCTTTATTTCGAGATGCGCTCGGCCATATTCCCTAGTGTTCGATTTTCCAACTTCTCCACCATAAAAATGAGCCAGAAACTGAGCGCCGTAACAAACTCCCAATAATGGGATCTTGCCTTTGATATGAGAAATATCGGGTTTAGGGGGATTTTCTTCCCTTACACTGTGGGGACTACCAGATAATATGACACCTTTTATGCTGCTATTGAGCGCAGGTATCTTATTAAACGGGTGGATTTCGCAATAAACGTTTATTTCGCGAAGTCGGCGTGCTATTAGCTGGGTATATTGCGAGCCGAAATCGAGGATGAGGATCTATTCCTGCATAATTGAGGTAAAGTTACGAGATTATAGCGTTTTGAGAGGAAAGTGGGGACTAGAATTATTAAAATATTGTGAAAACATCAAAAAAATGTATATTTGCAATCTCAATTTTGAGAAGTACGGGGTGTAGCACACCCCGATAGCTATCGGGGCGGATCGCGCCACGATGACTAAAACAAAAAAGCTCTTCGGGGTGTAGCGTAGCCCGGTATCGCGCCACATTTGGGATGTGGAGGTCGTCAGTTCGAATCTGGCCACCCCGACGAATAGCAAAAGCCTTTCACGACAGTGAAGGGCTTTTTTGTTTAGGAGAAGACAAAGAGCTTGCTATTTGGATTCGACGCAACAAAAAAGAACTTTTGCGACAGCA
>Ga0154020_10000150_pt1 | contig 79329 bp, 58 predicted proteins | sample Klosneuvirus_201_FD_109709 | JGI IMG/M metagenome (GOLD analysis project Ga0154020, IMG submission 109709) | Active sludge microbial communities from wastewater, Klosterneuburg, Austria - Klosneuvirus_20160825_MG | ecosystem: Engineered > WWTP > Aerobic digester > Activated sludge | place...
CCGGCTCCCTTGGCCAAGGTGTTGTCCACCATGGCGGCCGCCACCACGGTGGAGGGTCACGTGGCCGCCATGCGCGCAGCGTTGGGCGTGCTGCCCGGCGTCAACGTGGAAGGCGCCGCGGCGCTGGCGCTGGAGCAGGCGCTCCAGACGGTGGCCACGGCCGCCGTGCGCGCGGGTGGAACGGTATTGCCCCACCGCGTGTTCTCCGCCCTGTTGTGGACCGCGCTGGCGGCGGTCCAGGACGTGCCCCCGCAGGACGGCGTCACCGTGACCACCGCGCCGGATGTGCCGGGCCGGCAGTTTGACACCGTGGTGCTCCTGGACGTGACGGACGGGACGTTCCCGGAGGCGGCCCCGCGCAACCCGCTGCTGACGGATGAAGACCGCCGCGCGCTCAACCGCGTGCTGGGCCGCGCCGCGTTCCGCACCGAGGAGGAAAGCCTCACCGCACAATCCCGCCTGCGCGCACCCCCGCGGGACCGGTTGGAGCCGCTGCTGTTCCTGAGCACGCTTGGCGCGGCGCAACGCCGCGCGGTGGTCCTCACCAGCCAGGTCTCTGCCGGCGGGCGGCTGTCCAGCCCCGGTCCGTTCTTCCTGGAATTGCAGCGCGTGCTGGAACGCAGCCCGTCACCGGGCTGGCCGCTGGCAACCCCACGCGCGCTGCGGCGGCTGGCCGGTCAGGCCGCGCGCGCCGGTGTCCCCCAGGCAGACCCCGTGCTGCGCACCCGGCTGGACGCTTTGCGCGCGCGCGCCCAGGGACCCGGCGCGTGGTCCGGGCAGCTGGGTGACGCCGTCATCCCGGTGGCGGCGGCGCGCGTGGGAGGACACGCCACACGGCCCACCTCGGCCAGCGCGCTGCAAACGCTGGGGGAGTGCGGGTTCCGCTTCCTGGCCGAACAGCTGCTGGGCCTCAAAGCCTACGCACCGTCGGAGGACGTGCCTCCGCCCGAACTGCTTGGCACCGCCGCGCATGAAGTGCTGGAGCACTTTGTGGGCGCGCGGCTGGGGAAACCTTTTGCCGCGCCCTCGGCGGCCGAGCGGGCCAGCCTCACCCGGGAGATCCTGGCGCAGGGCAAAAAAATGCCCGGCAATCCCACGCTCAAACACGCGGTGTTGCTCACCCTGGGCGCGCAGGTGGTGGAATCCCTGGACCGGCTGGCGTTGGAGCCGCCGCTCCCCGGCGCGGTGCCCACCGGCGTGGAAACGCCCTTTGGACGCAACGAGGCCCCGCCGTTGGTGTTGCCACTGTCCGGCCGCCCACCGCTGTATGTGCGTGGCAGCCTGGACCGCGTGGACGTCCTCCCGGACGGGACGCGCGTGGCGGTGGACTACAAACTGGGCGGGGCCGCGGGGAATGCAGACAAGCTGGGCGCGTCCAGCCTGGGGCAGCACTACCTGCAACTCCCCATCTACCTGCTGGCCCTTCAGGCCATGGGACCCGGTCCGGTGGTGGGCTACCTGTGGTCCATCCGCCATGCGCGCGCCACGCCGCCCATTGGAGACGGCACACGTTTCAATGCCGCACAAATCCTCTCCGGTGCAGGCTTGCGGCATGACGGCATGGAACAGCGGTTGATGCAGCTGTCTGACGCCGCACGCGGCGGGCATTTCCTGGTGAAACCGGAGAAGGACGCCTGCCGGTTCTGCCCGCATGAAAGTGTGTGCCGCATTTCAGAAACGCCAGACGTTCCGGAATACCTGCAGGACCGTGGGAGCGTGCCATGAGTACGCCCTACGCCCTGCACCAGAGCCGCGCGGTGTTGGCCAGCGCGGGAACCGGAAAGACATACACGCTGGTGGAGACGTACGTCGGCCTTCTCGTTGGCATCCGGCCCCGCGCACCAGTGGCGCCATCTTCCATCCTGGCTCTCACCTTCACCGACCGTGCGGCCAGCGAGATGCGAGCGCGTGTCCTGGCGCGTTTGCAGGCGTTGAGCACACCGGGCGCGGCGCGGGACGCGTGGCTCCAACACCTGGGCGGCCAGGCGGTGCTCACGTCCACCGGTGAACTGGCGCAGCTGCAGCCACAGGTGCTGGGCGCGCCCATTGGAACCTTCCACGCATTCTGCGCGCGCCTGCTGCACGAACATGCGTCACTGCACGGCCACGGCCTGGCCGGCACCATCCTGGATGACGCCGCTGCGCGCACCTTGCTGCATGAAAGCGCGCTGGAGGCCATCACCGCCGCCATGGAGACAGACGCGCGCCATGAGATGTTGGCCCTGCTGCAGGACATGGGGTCCACCGCGCAGTGGGGGCTTCTGGCACAGGTGGTGGCGCTGCGCTCCGGCCTGGGCGAACACGGCGTGGCCCTGGATGCGCTGGAACTGGCGCGCCTGCCCACGGCACCGTTTGAGACCGCGCGCGTGGACGTCCCCAAGGCGGTGCGTGCGTTGCCGCTGGCGCGTTTCACCACCCCTTCGGCGCGGGAGAAGGTTGCGCAGCTGCTGGAGCTCACCACCGCGGCAGAAAACGCAGCGGGGGATGATGCGCTGCTGCACGCGCTGGCCGGCCTGCACGCCACCGCGTCTGGAAACTGGGGCGGCCCCGCCGCCACCGACGCGCGGGCGCACATCAAACAGGTCACCGCCCACGCGGTGTCCGGTTGGGCCGCACGGGAAGCTGTGCTGGGCGCGCAACGTTTCAAGGGACTGCTGCTCCAGACGGAGGCCGCGTACGCCGCGCGCAAGGCTGAACTTGGAGCCATGGATTTCCAGGACCTGCTCACGCGCGCGCGGGACCTGTTGCGGGCCCACCCGTTGGTGGCGGCGCGCCTGGCCACGCGTTACCAGGCCCTGCTGGTGGATGAGATGCAGGACACCTCTCCCCTGCAGGCGCAGCTGCTGGCCTTGTTGCTGGACACTTCCAACACACCCTCCACCCGCCTGTTGGACATCCCGGTGCTGCCCGGACGTTTGTTGGTGGTGGGTGACCGTAAACAGTCCATCTACGGGTTCCGCGGCGCGGAAGTGGCGCTGCTGGACCACGCCCGCCAGGCGGTGGAACGCCATGGCGGAGACACGCTGCTGCTCAGCGCATCACGGCGCAGCTCGGCCACGCTGGTTCCAGTGCTCAACCGCCTGTGCCAGGTGGCGCTGGCAGACCAGTGGCTGCCGCAAGACGCTCTGTCCACCGTGCGTGACGACGGTGCGGCCACCCCGGGGACGTGGATCCAAACCACCGTGCCACCCGGCGCAACCCAGGACGAAGCCCGCCTGCTGGAAGCCCGCAACCTGGCGCACGTGTTGGCCCGCCGCGTCTTGGATGGAACGCCCCCCACGGACATGGTGGTGCTGCTGCGCAAGCGCACCCACGCCGACGTCTACCGCGCCGCCCTGGAGGCCTGTGGCGTGCCCGCGCGCGTGGGGCGCGGCGGGGACCTGTTGTCCCGGCCAGAGGTCCAGGACGCGGTGGCGTTGTGGGCCATCCTGTTGGACCCCAGTGATTCGCACGCGTTGGCCACGCTGTTGCGCAGCCCGCTGGTGATGTTGCGGGATGATGTGCTGGTGGCCCTGGCGCTGCGTGATGGGCACGCACGCCTGGATGCGGCGTCCCTGCTTGCGGCCGGCCCACCGGCGGATGTGGAAGCGCTTATGACGCCGGAGGAGCGCGCCAACCTGTGGCGCGTCAGGCGCATGTGGGAAGCGCTGTCACCGCACGCCGCGGTGGCAGACGCGGGGGTGCTGCTCAACCGCGCGTTGGATGCCCTGGATGCCTGGGCGGTGGTGGAGCTTGCGCCGGACGGTGCCGCACGCGCGGCCAACCTGCGTGCGTTGGAGCTGCTGGTCACCGGCCGCACCACCGCCGAAGCCCTGCACCTGGTGCGCGAATGCCAACGCGCAGGGCTGGGTGTTCCGCTGGGCATGCCCGAGACGATGGGACAGGTGGCCATCCTCACCATCCATGAGGCCAAGGGCCTGGAGTGGCCCGTGGTGGTGCTGGCGGACATGGCCAGTGGCGTGGGTGGCGCCCCGGGCGCCGCTGCGTGGCATCCCGCAACCGGCCTTGCGGTGCGCGTGGTGGACCACGCCAGCGGCGCCATCAAACAAACGCACGCCAACCATCCGCTGCGGGTGGTCCAGGCGGCCCGCCAGGCAGACGCGGACGAGGAGACCCGGCGGCTGTTGTACGTGGCGCTCACCCGCGCGCGGGATGGCCTGGTGTTCTCCGGCACCACGCCGCCAGGCCGTGCGGCGGACCTGGACACGTTCCTGGCGCGCCTGCAGGGAGCCCTGGCGCAAGAAGTGGCGTTGGGAAATGTGGCGGTGGTGCTGGACCCGCCGGCGGTCCGGGTGCCGCCGCCGGTGGTCCCCGTGACGTCTTCACCCCACCGTGCGCAGGCGACAGCCACGCGCCGCGCCGCAGCCAGGACCGACCGCCAGCTGGCCTTTGCGCTGGAGCCGGTGGCACCCGCCGGCGTGTTGTCCCTGGAGGACCTGTTGGCCCGTCGCCATCCAGACGCTGCGCTGCCCGTGGCGCAACGCGCCCCGCTGGAGGTCACGCACGCGCGTTGGGGCAAACCGGACGCGGCGGCCGCAGCCACCCCACGCGCCGGGTTGCGTGAGGTGGTGGTGCAGTTCCACGGCCACGCGTTGGCCCGCGCGCTGGCGTTGGTGCCCGCGGCGGCCATCCTGGAGGACGTTCCATTTGCGCTGGCCCAGCCGGAGGGCCTGGTCACCGGCGTGGTCCCGTGGCTGGCGCGCGGCGCGGCGGAGGAACCCTGGACGTTGTTGGACGTGGTGGAGGGCGGCACCCCACAAACGCGAAAGACCCGGCTGGCCACGCTGGTGGCGGCGGTGAACGCCAGCATGACGCCCGGCGCACTGCGCGCCATCCAGGGCGTGGCTTCGCCTGACGGTCCCCTGGAGTTTGTGGTGGAGGAGTTTCAAGGCGCGGCCCTGGTTGTGCCGCGTTGAACGTTGCGTTCGTGGGGACCGCCAAAAACACCAGACCCCCGCCTTGTGCGCAGGCACAAAGCAGGGGTCCGTTGATGTTGCAGGGCTGTTCGAACTGTTCCGGTCAGCCCTGGAACTTCTCGTAGATTTCTTTGACCAGCTTGGGATCCACAAACGGGTTGCGCTGGTTGGCGCCGCTCCAGGACGGAGTGCCACCCGGACGCCACAGGAAATCTGGCGGGCTGGTGCCGTTCATCCAGCCGCCGTTCACCGCCTTGCCCGCGGTGTCGTACTCAATCCAATATTTGTAGTCGTTGCCCCAGGACGTGGACGTCCCCAACAGGACCTCCATGTCAAAGGAGACCACCTTGTTGGCCGGGTTGGCCGGGCCGTTGTGGCCAGGCTGGGTGGGGACGTCGGTGCCCTTGAGCTCCTTGCCGTCCTTGAGCGTGGCCTTCCAGAAGTTGTAGTTCCACACGTGGTCCGCGGAATCCCGGTCCATGACCGCCGCGCGCTTGCCGTCACCCAACCACTCCAGCACGGTCTTGTGGAACTCCATGGGGGACATGTCCATCTGGTCTTCGCGGGTCACGCGCGCCACATCCGCGGCCTTGATGGTCTGGGTCTGCCCGTCCGGCGTGCGGAACGTCAGGTCCTTGTCCACCTTCTTGAGCACCATGACGTCCCCGTTTTCCCGGGTCATGTCCTTGGTGCGGAACTCAATGTCCGTCTCCAGCTTGCCGGAGAGCTTCTTGCCGTTCTTCAGCGTGATGGTGTCCGGCTCGCCGTCATAACGGTTGCCGGCAAAGTCCGTCCCCTGCGCCTGGCTGCTGGCAATGACGGTGAGCAGACCCAGCATGTCCTGCTTGGTGAACTCCACGCCGTCAATGGTGACCTTGTCCTTGACCGGCTCCTTGAAGAGGATGCCCGCCAACGCCACCTGGTCACAGTAGCCCCACCAGGAGATGGACATGGTGGACTCAGCCTTCCCGTCGCTGGCGGGGTTGGCGTACACCACGTTCTTGGCCTCATCCGGCGTGAGCTTCTTGCCGTCCGCCTTGTAGAACTCAAAGCTCTTCACACCGGCGGCGTCCGTCACCTCTTTGCGGGTGAGCTTGTCAGCGCCCAGCTTGGGAACCAGCTGGCTGCGGCCCCACACCGGCGCAAACGTGCCGTGCTCGTTGATGAAGTCCGCCTTGACGCCGGCGGAGATCTTGCCGTCGCCGTCAAAGTCCACGCCGGTGGTCATCTCAGCGTCTGCTTCATTGAGGGTGCTGTCCGGCGCCATGTGGCCGGTGTTGCGGTCCCCCACCAGCCAGCCCAACATGGGCTTGCGCTCAAACTCCAGGGCCTTGGCCCGGTCTGCCATGCCGCGGGCGCCAAGCAGCTTGTCCAGCTTGCCCAGGGCGCCTTCTTTGGCCCACAGGTTGGAGGACGGGTTGCCCGGCTGGTCCATGCCGCCGCCGCTGCCGGCAGACGGCCAGTACGTGGTGGTCCAGGCGGGCGAATCCGCGCCCATGACCCGCTCCTCAAACTTCTTGGAGTCCCGGCCCATGGCGGCCTCTTTGAGGTCACTCAGGGTGTCCAGGTCCACGTCCTTGGCGTCAAAACCACGCGCGGGGCTGTTGCGGCCGGCGGTGAGGAGCTTTTCAATTTCGGCGTCCACCGCGCGGGGATCCTGGCCGGTGGCCAGGCCCTTGAGCTTGCCGCCGTATTCGGCAAACAGCGCAAAGGCCTTTTCCGGTGCGGCAAACTCACTGGCGCGGGCCGAAATTTCCTGCGCAAAGGTGGCCGCAACCTGCTTGAAATCCGTGATGGTGCTGACCTTGGTGGACAGCGGGGTTACGCCGCCGGTGCCGGTCCCACCCGTGCCGCCGGTTCCACCGGTGCCGCCCGTGCCGCCTTCCAGGCCCAGCGCGGTACGCAGGCTGGCCTTGGCATCCGCGTCAAACTTGTCCCCGGTGTTCTTGAGGATGGCCTGGAGGTCTGTTTTTTCCCGGCCGGAGATCTTGCCGTCCTTGTTGGCCTGGTCCAGAAGCTTCTGGACTTCTTCCTTGGTGACCTTGCTGTCCGCCAGCATGCCGGCAAACGCGTCCCTCAGACCCTTGTTGCGGATGGTGAAGCTCATGTCCGGACCTCCCTGATGTGCCAATCAACGTGTGGTACGGTGGTCATTCCACCGCGGGTTTTGGAAAGCTGTGCACCGGGTTGGAAGCGCTACCACTGAACACCTGTTCACAGGGTCGCTTTCCAGCAGGTACTCACTTTTAAAATGCTCACGCGGCCCTAGGACATTCAACCGATCTGTGTTGTAGGTGTTTGAAGGTTAATGCGACGCGTCAGTCAATTGCCGGTTTTTCCGACGTCACCGGCTTTGCGTGCGCGACGGACCGGACACCCCCAGGCCGGATGATGCCCCGCCGGGGTTGGGCACCTCCCGGAAGAGACGCAGGTTTGACGCCAGGGAGCCCTGGGGGGAGCATGCGCCCGGCGTGAAGGGTGCTGGCCCGTCGGGGCGGGCATTCCCTTGGGGCGGGACTGGGAACCATGGGGCAGCCGGGCAATCCGGAGGATGAGGCCAACCGCCAGCAGGCGCGCTCCCTGGAGGGAGAGGCGTCTGACCGGGAGGGCATCCATGGAAAAACAGACGAAGATTCCTTCCCCTCCACCGGTGCGGACGCGGCAGACCTGGATGGCTTGAACCACCGCACCGACCCGGACAATGCCACCCGGCCGTTGCCCGCCGGTCAGGCGCAGGCGCTGGCCAACGTTGCGCCGTCCACACCACCGGTCCCCGCGCCGGGTGGTCCCAACAAGGTGCTGGGCCCCTTGGGGTTTCCGCTGGGCGTGGACGTGGACCCCTACCTGGGCCGCACGCTGGCGGGGCGGTTTCTGGTCATCAGACAGCTGGGCCGCGGCGGCATGGGTTTTGTGTACCAAGCCGAACAACAGCCCCTGGGCCGCCCGGTGGCGCTCAAGGTGATGAACCCCAACTACGCGGTGAGCCGGGACCCCGAATACGAACAGCGCTTCACCCTGGAAGCCGCGGTGGCCTCCAAGATCACGCACCCCAACGTCATCACCATCTTTGACTACGGCAAGGACGGGGACACGTTCTATTTTGCCATGGAGTACCTGCAGGGCCGCACGTTGTCCCAGGCGCTGCAGCAGGAGGGACCGTTTGGCGTGGAACGCGCGCTGCACGTGGCCTCGCAGGTGGCGCGCGGCGTCCGCGAGGCGCACCGGCAGGGCGCCATCCACCGGGACCTCAAGCCCGCCAACATCATGCTGGTGGACCACAACGAGGACCCGGACTTTGTGAAGGTGCTGGACTTTGGGCTGGTGAAGATTGTGAAGCAGGAGGACAGCCCGGAGCTCACCATGACGGGGATCTTTTTGGGCAGCCCCAAGTACATGAGCCCCGAACAGATACGGAACCAGGCGCTGGATGCCAGCAGTGACGTCTACAGCCTGGGCATCATCCTCTACCAGATGTTGACGGGGAAACCGCCGTTCACCGGGGACACCCCGGCGTCCATCATGATCATGCACCTCAATGATCCGGTGCCGCCGCCATCCAGCGTGGCGCCGGAGCGGGGCATTCCGCCGTCCATGGATGCGGTGGTGCTCAAGTGTGTGGCCAAGGCCAAGGCGGACCGCTACCCGTCCATGGATGCGCTGCTGGCGGCGCTGAAGGCGGTGCGCCACGAGGTCACCGGCTCCACCTCATCATCCTCCAGCGCGCTGCACGTCAACCCGCAGTTGTTGAGCACGCCGCCGGCGCTGCCGTCCCGCGCGGCCACCCAACCTCCCCCGGTGCTGGAGGCCACCACCCGCACGCGGTCCCTGCTGACCAACCGGCGCGCGCTGGTGCTGGCGGTGGGCGTCAGCGGGCTGGCGGCGGTGGGGAGCGTGGCGGTGCTGGGGATGCTGCTGGGTTCCCCGGACCGCGGGCCACAACCCACAAACCCGCCGGTGCCCCCCGCCCCGGCCGTTGTTGCCGCGCCGGTGCCGGTACCGGTTCAACTTCCCGCGGCGGCCCGGCCGCTCATGGTGACGTCACAACCCGCAGGTGCGGCGGTGCTTCTGGGCGGGCAACCCCTGGGCCGCACGCCGCTGTTGATGGACATGCCCGCTTCCCAGGGGGACCGGCTGGCGTTGCGGTTGGAGCTGGACGGGCACCACCCGGTGGAGCTTCAGGCAGCCTTGGAGGGCGGCCAGTTCAAGGCGCACGCCGCCATGTCCCCGGTGGCGGCCAACGCCCCCGCCGACCCCGCCGGTGGCGGCGGAGGGAAGCCGCGCAAAGACCCGGGCAAGAAGCGCAAGCCCATGGGTGACTTCAAGGATGACCCGTATTGATGCGGCCCGTTGACCCAACACGCGCACACGGGATGCTGCGTGGCGCCCTGCTGCGTGCCGTGGTGGTGCTGCTGGTGTTGTGTGCGTTCCCAAGTTGGGGATGGGCGGACAACCGGCGTGACGCCAAGCGGCACTTCCAACGCGGCATGGCGCTCATTGAAAAGGGTCAGGTGGACCGCGGCGTGGCTGAGCTGGAACAGGCTTATACGCTCAAGCCGCACCCCAATGTGCTGTTCAACATGGCGCGGGCGTATGACCTGGCCAACCGCAAGACCGAAGCGGTGCGCGCCTACGAACGCTACCTGGAGACCTACCCGCAGGACCCGGCGCGCGCGGGTGACCGGCTGGCCACCCTCAGGACGGAACTGGCCGCCGCACGTCCCAGCCCGGCGCAACCACCAACCCAACCACCACCGCTTATGGCGGAGACACCACCGCGTGGGCCAGCACAACCCGGGGACGCCAACGCCGCCACGGCGGCCGCACTGCGCCGTGCCGCGGCGGCGTGGGAGGAGCGGGCGCAAGACCTGGAGCGCAACACCGCTCCGGTGGCTGCTCCACCGTTGGTGGAGACACCCCAGACGGCACCCAGCGCGGCGCCCGCCGTGACGGCCGGGGAAAACGCGCTGGTGCTGGGTCTGTTCGGGCCACCGCCACCCGCGGAGCTGTCCGGCACCGAGGACGTCTACGAACGCACGGTGCTGTCGGCGTCACGCACGGGGCGTTCGGCGGTGTTTGCGCCGGCCTCCGTCACGGTGTTGACGGACGAGGACATACGCACCGCGGGGGCGCGTACCATCCCGGACCTGTTGCGGCGCGTGGCCGGCGTGGACGTGGTGGCCATGAGTGCCAGTGATCAGAACGTGTCCATACGTGGGTTCAACCAGCGCATCTCCAACCGCGTGCTGGTGCTGGTGGACGGGGTGAGCGTCTACCAGGACTACCTGGGTGCCACGTTCTGGAACGCGTTGCCGTTCAACCTGGAGGACATTGAACGCATTGAGGTCATCCGCGGGCCGGGCGCCGCGCTCTACGGCGCCAACGCCGTGGTGGGCATCATCAACATCATCACCCGCCGTCCTGGCGAAGGCCCCGCGTTCCAGGCGCGCATCACCGGCGGCTACCCGGGCCTGTTGGACCTGGGCGCGCGCGGCAGCCTGTCCCGCGGGATGTTGGCCGTCAGCGGGAGCGCGGGATACGTGCGCGCACGCAAGTGGGCGTTGGAAGTGACCCCCACGCGCCGGGATGTGGTGCCGTCTTTTGAGGACATCCCATTTGACCTCTCCAGTGACACCGCGCGGGCGCAAATCACCAGCACACTCAAACCCACCGGCTGGCTCACGTTGACCGGACGCGCCGGCATCACCCGCAACCGCCAGGAGGTCTACGCCATTGGTGCGCTGCGCAACTTCTATGTGGACGGCTGGCTGGCCATGTTGTCCCTGGAGGCGGAGGCCGGCCCGCTGCGCGTGCGCACGTTCTACAACGGCTCGCGGTTGCGCGCGGGCGCGCAGGTCAAACCGGTGGGCAGCGCCAACCCCGTGGGCCAGGTGACCAGTGACGTGGTGGACGCCGAAGGCACCTACACCACACGTTTCAACCTGCTGGGCGAACACCGTGTGGTGGCCGGGTTGTCCTACCGGCTGAAGATGGTGGACTGGTCGTTGTTGAGCGGCGCACAGCTGGAGCACCACGCGGGCGCGTTTGCCGAGGACACCTGGATTGGTCCAGGCGGCCACCGGCTGGTGGTGTCCGGGCGGTTGGACCGGCATCCGTTGGTGGGACTGGTTCCCTCGGCACGTGGCGCATTTGTGTTCAAGACCGGCGCGTCCAGCGCGGTGCGCGCGGTGCTGGGGACGGCGTTCCGCAATCCCACGTTTCTGGAGAGCTACCTGGCGGCCACGCCGGTCTCCACGGTGCCGGGCATCTCCATACGCAGCCTGGGCAACCGCGGCCTGCGTCCAGAACAGAACATCATGGCGGAGGTGGGGTATTCCGCCGAGATAGGGGACACCTTCAACGTGGAGCTGGCGGTCTACTACGGCCGGCTGCGCGGGCTCATCCTTCAGGGTCCCATCCAGCGTCCCGGCGGCAACACCTATGACCCGGCCACCGGAACGTTCATTGCCGGGGAGAGCCGCTTCATCAATGACCAGGAGGTGTTCTCCCAGGTGGGCGGTGAAGGCAGCCTCAGTTTCAACCCGCTGGACGGCGTGGACCTCTACGCCAACTACGCCTTCCTCCGGGTGCTGCAGGAAAAAGCCAACACGTTCTACGTGCAGACCCCGGCGCACAAACTGAACCTTGGCGGGCGGGTGCGCGCGCCACTGGGTTTTACGTTGTCATCAGACCTGCACGCCGTCTCCAGCGCGGTGTGGAGCGAACGGTCCTTTGATGCTGCCGCACCCGGTGGCGTGGCGGTGCAGGCGCTCCGGGTTCCGCCCTACCTGTTGATGACCATGCGCGCCGCGTGGCGTACGCCCAAGGACGCCCTGGAGATCTTTGTGCAATCAGACAACCTGCTGGGCGTGCTCCCCTATGACGTGGACCGCCGGCTGGAAGGCAGCGCGCTGCAGGCGGTCTCCCCGGCGCTGGCTCCGGTCACCGCGCACCGGGAACACCCGTTTGGAAACCCGTCCCCGGCGCGGTTCTACGCGGGAATCTCCGCACAGCTGTGAGGCAGTGCCCACGGGGCGAATTGCCGACGCAGTTTTGCCATGCTACCCGCCTGCCGCGTGAAACCTGCCGTGTTCCAACTGGGTTGTGTGATGGGTCTGGTGGCCGCGCTTGCCGCGTGCCCGCGCCCCACCGATGAACCTTTGGAGGAACGCCAGGCTTGCACCACCGACGAGGAATGTCCCTCCGGGCAATGGTGCATGGACAACCGCTGCCAGCAACGCACCGCGGGCGGCTCATCCGGTGTGGTGGGTTCCTCGTCCGGAGCAACGTCAGGTTCTGGCGGTGGCGGGTCTTCGTTCTCCGGCGGGTCAGGCGGATCATCCAGGGCCAGCAGCGGAAGTTCGGTGGCCTCCACGGGTGGTTCCACCAGTGGCATGGTGGTGATGGGCTCCAGCAGCAGCGGCGTCATCAACACCAGCAGCGGCACCTCCAGCGTGAACAGCAGTTCGGTGGTGCTGACCAGCAGCAGCGTCGGGGGCAACAGCAGTTCCAGCGCCGGCAGCAGCAGCAGCAGCAGCGGGTCTGGTGGGCCGGCGTGCACGCCAGAGGTGCGGGGCAGCCGTTTTGGTTTGTGCGCGCGGGTTGCGGTTGAGACGCCGCAGGTCAGCGGCAACAGGTTTGGTTTGACAGGGGTGGTGGATGTGACGCCGCCAGCAACGGTGCAGGGCAGCCGGTTTGGTCTGGCGGGTGAGGTGGTGGTCCATGGTCCGTGACATGATGGGTTGGGGCGTGCGTTTGCTGGTGGCAGTGACGTTGCTGGGAAGCGTGGACGCACGCGCGGCCACACCGGAGAACGTCACCTACCGTGGAACGCTGACGGACAATGGCGCCGCGGCGGCGTCCGGCACCTACCAGATGCGCTTCCGGCTGTATGACGCACCGTCCGGCGGCGTGTTGCTGGCGGAGGTTGCAGCGCACGCGGTCACCGTGACCAACGGCACCTTCCAGGATGACATTGGCGCGCTGTTTGGCGTCTCACACGCGGCGGGCTGGCTGCAGGTGGGCGTGCAGGCTCCCACCGGCGGCGCGTTTGATGATCTTCCGCGCGTGCGTCTTGGCGCGGTGCCCTATGCAGTGCGCGCCACCCACGCAGACGTGGCCGAACAGGCCAGCAGCGTGGAGTGGACGGGTGTTCGCAACGCTCCGACGCCACTGCAGGGGCCGGCGGGTCAAAGCGTGGTCTCCATGAGCCTCAACGCGGGCCACGCGGTCTGCGCGCAAGGCGGCAGCGCGTTCACCGTGGGCAGCACCACCACGTTTGCCTGCAACGGCGTCCCCGGCACCCAAGGCATCCAGGGCATCCAGGGAAACGTGGGGCCACAAGGCACCACCGGGCTTCAAGGGCTCCAGGGTCCCGCGGGCACCAGCACCACCGGTCTGAGCGTGGGCGTGGGAGATGCAAACTGCCCCTACGGTGGTTCGCGTTTTCAAACTGGCGCGGTCATCACGTTTGCCTGCAACGGGGCCCCCGGCGCCAACGGGACCAATGGCACCAATGGCAGCCCCGGAACCAACGGCACCAACGGAACAAACGGACAAAGCGTGACAACGTTGACCCTCTCGGCGGGGCACCCGGTGTGCGCCAACGGCGGCGCGTCTTTCACAGTGGGCGGGAACACCACCTACGCGTGCAACGGGGCCACCGGTCCCAATGGCGCCAATGGAACCAACGGCACCAATGGCACACCGGGTGAGAGTGTGACGCTGACGTCCTTGGCGGTGGGTGATGCCAACTGCCCCAACGGCGGAACACGGCTCACCGTGGGCGGAACCAACACCTACGCGTGCAACGGCGCGGCGGGCGCGGGGGGCACCGTGTTGACGGCGTTTGCCACCAGCGCGGCCACCACCGCACTGACCGCGACCTGTGGCGCCTACGGCGGCGCCCTCCCTCTGACCGTGAGCATCAACGCGCCTGGTCCTGGACGTATTGTGGTGACCGGCTTCATGTCGGTGGACTTTGACCACGTCCTCAACGTGGCAGACCGGGCACAAATTGGAGTTGGTGAATCCACCACCGACTGCGGCACCGCCTACGACCGCCTCTATCTTGATGTTCCCGCGGCGGAAGCAGCGTTCACGTTCCGCGAATACAGTGGCATGACCCGGCGCGTGGTGGACGTCGGCTCGGCGGGAACGCGCACGTTCTATCTCAATGGCCTGAGCATTTCTGGAACAGCCTCGGCGGACTACATGTACTGGGGAACGTTGACTGCGCAGTTCTTCCCTGACTGAGCAACACGCCTCAGTTCTCCAACAGCGCAAAACTCCCGTAGCCCACCACCCGGTCCTTCCCGCCGGCGGTGTCCCCGCTGTTGCGCAGGTCCAACAACACCACGTGAAGCTTCTTGCGGCGCGCCAGCTCCATGAGGCCATTCAAGGGCGTGGCCCCACATGCTTCATGATGCGTGACGGCGGTGGAGCCGGCCAGCACCTGTTGTGCGGTGTTGGCGTCCACCGTGCGCGCCTGGAGATATGGCAGGTGGTGGCTCAGGTCCGAACTGATGACGACCAACGTTTCTGCCCCGCCCCATACCGCCTCCAGGACGTTGGCAATGTGCTGCGGCGCGGCATCCCCCACCGCAAGCGGCAACACCTGAAAGACGCCAAGGGCCCGCTGCAAAAACGGCAGGTGCACCTCCAGGGAGTGCTCTGGCGCATGCGCACGCGCAGAGACCACCACGCCCGGCATCCCGGTGACCGCCTGGACCGCCGCAGCGTCCACGGGAACCACCCCCAGCGGCGTCTCAAACGCGTCCACACCGGGAAGCGCCATCCCGTCCACGGCCACGCGGTGGCACGGCCCCAACAACACCACGCGGGTGATGGTGCCACGCTGCCGGTGGAGGGCGCGGTACGCGGTGGCCGCCACGGGCCCCGAGTAGACGTAGCCGGCATGCGGGACAATGAGCGCCTTGATGGGGCCGCGCAGCGTGACCTCCGGGGCGTTGCCCAGCATGGCGTCAACGTCCTGCGCCAGCTGCGCGGCCGCCGCGGGATAGAACGTCCCCGCCACCGCCGCGGGCCGAACGCTGTGGGCTGTGTGTTGACGCATCATGGGACAACTCTACATGGCGCCGCACGTGAGGGGGAGGCTGGACCGCGCCCTGGTTTGCACCCACGGTTGCGCCCTGCGGCGGCAGCGTGGTGTGTTGATGGCATGGGCGCGGCGCGTTTTGACCTCGACACACTGTTGGACACCGCGGCCACCGTGACCGGCGCGTTGGACATCATGCTGGGACGCGCGGGGGATGATGGTGCTGCGCCGGCCTGGGTGAAACAGCGCGGCTGGGAGGGCTGGCTGGCCGGCCTGGCGGATGATGCGCTGCTTCACGCTGAACAGCACGGACTTTCCGTTGACACCACCATGCCGGACAGCCTGGCGCGTTTCCTGACCGACGTGCGCCGGGCCTGTGTGGTGCCCCACCTGGTGACGCCGTCCGGGCGCGCAGAAGAACTGCACCACGCAGGAGCGGCCAAGCGCCAACAGGTGGCAGCCTTTGTCCTGGCGTGTGAATCCCGCGCGCTGCACCCATCCCGGGTTGTGGACGTTGGCAGCGGGCATGGTCACCTCACGCGGGAACTGGCGCGCACGTGGGACGCTGAGGCGCTGGGCCTGGAGAACAACGAGGCGCTTCTGGAAAAGGCGCGCGGGATGACCATGCCGGGACGGGTGGAATACCTCCACGTCAACGCGTTGGAGACGTTGCCCACGGCGGGATTGGGAGACCTGTGGGTGGGGCTGCACGCGTGCGGCGCGTTGGGGGACACGTTGGTGACCCATGGTGCGCGGGCCACGGTACCCGTGGCGTTGGTGGGTTGTTGCCCGCAGAAGATTCCCACTGCGCAACGTGCGGGTTTTCACCCCGCCACGCCGGCGCTTCCTCGCGGCGCGTTGGGCCTGGCCAATGTGACGCCGCGGTCCTTGGGTGTGGAAGTGGACCAGGCGGTGGACCGCGCGGCGCGTCTGGCACGGCTGGCGGTTCGTTTGGTGTTGCGCCGTCACGGGCAGGACGTGGCGCCGGGTCAGGAGATGGCCGGTCTGAACCGGAGGGTCGCGCGCCACGGACCACACATTCTGGCACGCGCGGTGTTTGAACATGCGGGCCTGCCGCCACCAGCGTTGGAGGTGGTGGACGCCGCCCTCTGTGAGGCCGCGCCGCTGCAGGCCGCCATGCGGCGGTGGGATTTGCCCCGCGCGGCGTTGGGGCGTGCGGTGGAAGTGTTGCTGGCGCGGGACCGCGCGTGGGTGCTTGCCAACGCCGGAATGACGGTGGACCTGGGCACGTTTGTGGAACCGGAGGTCAGCCCGCGCAACCTGATGGTGGTTGCGCGGCCATGAAGCGCGCCGTCAGCCCGGCGGGCCAATGATGCCCAGCAGTTGCAGGATGGGTTTTGTAACGCCACCCAGGCCCTCGGCCACAATGCAGGACACCGCTACGGTGGTGAGCGTGATGTCCCGGACCTTGAGCCAGCGCGCCAGCACAATCCACATCACAAAGCCGCCCAGGAAAAAGGAGAAGTCATAGGAGACCGGCAGCACCAGCCCTATGCCCAGCCCCGTGGACGAAGGAAGCCATTTCCCCAGCGGCGTCTTCTCCTCGGCCAGCACGTAGAAGATGGCCAGCACTGCGGCCAACGCACCGGACTCCAGCGCCATGGGTGGCATCTGGGTGCGTCCTTCAAAGAGGATGGCGCTGGCCGCCCAGATTTTTGCCACTGGCGCCGGCAACTGCCCGCCATCCAACATCAACGGGGTGCGCTCATGGATGCGCAGGAACACAAACGCGCTCACCAGGCTGCAGGGGATGATGGTGATCATTTGTGTCCAGTACTGCCAGCGCGCGGGCACCTTGAGCCAACGCCCGTAGACCAGGTCCCCGGTGAGCACGCCGGCCTGCGCGCCGCTGCCGGCCACAAACCCCGCACCCGCCAGGTTCTCCGGCGCCGAGCGCGCACCCAACGCCGCGCACACGCCCTGCAACAACACGCCCATGACCCGCGCGGGATTGAACGCGGTTTGTGCGGCCGCGCGGGTGGCAATGACGTTTTGCACAAAACCGCCCAGCACAATGAGCACCAGAACCACCGGGAAGGACAGCCCCATCACAAACACGCTGAACAGGCCCGTCACGGTGAGCGCCACCGCCGCCATGATGCCCAGGCCACGCGCGCGCAGGATGGCGTCTTCACCCTCTTCCGGTGGGCGCAGGCTCACCAGGGAGACCATGGCTTCCTTGAGCACGCGCCAGTTGAAGACCATGAGCGTCAACCCGCTGGACAACAAAAAGCCAATGCCCGGCCAAACGTACCGGTGCGGCGCCGACGGGTCCGGCAGGTGCGGCGCCATCACCAGCAGCGTGACGCCACCGAGCAGAAACCCCACACAGGTGCGCATGCCCATCAGGTAGGACCCGCCGGTGGCAAACGGAGAAAAGCTCACGCCCGCGCCGTATGCCGCCAGGCCAAAAAACGGCAGCTCCACACCTTCGGGGAACCAACCGAATCCACCGTCATTGTTGCCCACCACCCAGATGAACAGCAGCACCACGCTCACCAGCAGGTGCAGCGGCTGTTTGCGGTCTCCACCGGCCACCAGCGCCGTGATGACGGCGTGCACGGCCTTGCTGCCCGGCCACGGGAGGTTGGCCTTGAGGATGAGCAGCTCCCGCAGCGGGATGACAAACAACATCCCCAACAGCGACGTCACAATGCTGAACCCGGTCATCTCCAACAGCGTGTAGGACTCACCGGTCATGGCCTTGGCCGCATAAAAATTGCTGATGAAACCCAGCGATCCTCCAGCGCTGCCCATGGTGGAGACAATCACCATCTCGGTGGTGGTGATGGCGGTCTTGGACAAGAAGAAGAACGCAAAGAAGAACAGGGCCGCAATGGTGGGTCCTTCTTCAATGACGCCAAAGGACAGCGTCAGGTAGCTGTTCATGGCGCACAAGAAGATGGACAGCCCCGCACCGGCCACAACGGCGCGGGTGGTGATGCGGGGTGGGTCTGGGAGGGTGGCGCCCGTCTGGGGCGCCGCGGCAACACCGGGGGCGGGAGTCATGGATGTGCGGCATCAAGCCATGCATCCCTGCTCCCCGGCAAGCCGGAGGTTCAGGGCAGCGCGTTGAGGTTGAGGTTGCCCTGCGCGTTGGCGTTGGCGTCCATCCAGCTGTCCAGCACCCGGCCGCCCTGCGCGTTGTTGGTGTTGGCCAGCTTGTTGATCATGGTGGCCCCCAGCGGCCCGGTGTGGTTGGGGTTGAGGGACCCCGCGCGCAACGTGGAGCCCGCCGGATTGAGCATGGGATGGATGCCCATGCCGTTGGAAACGCCGCCCAGGAACGTGGTGGGGTTCCACTCCACGTGGCGGTCTGCGTCGTACCGCACGTTGTTGAACGCGTTGGCCGCAAACCGCTGCGCCGGGGACTGGCCATTGCAGAAGAACCGGTTGGTGTTGTTGTCCAACGGGTTCACCGGGCAGGCGGTGTCATCAAACAGGTACAGGCCGGTGCCCAGGCCGGCCACCATGTGCACCCAGAACGGGCTGTTGAGCTGGTTGCTGGTGTTCTGTCCAATGTGCTGCTGCAGCAGCGGGTAGTTGAGCGCCGCGTAGTTGCGGTCAAAGTAGTCCACCGCAAACTGCGCATAGGCCGCACCAAAGTTGTTGAGACCGTCCTGGGTCATGTGACACGCCACGCAGTACCGCGAGCCTTCCTGCGTTGCCGTGACCTTTCCGCGAATGCTGTGCGCGGCCATCTGGTTGAACCCCAGCGACGGGTGCGCGTTGCGGCCCTGGAAGTTGGGATTGTTTCCGTTGCCATTGCGGTCACTGAACGAAAACACCTGGGACGTGGCACCGTTGAGGTCGGTGTAGGCGTAGAAGACCTTCATGCCCGCCATGACCTGGGTGATCTTCCCCTTGGAGTTCACGCCCAGGTACATGGGCAGTGGCGTGATGTAGGAGAAGTCCGCGTTTTGCTGCTTGAGCAGGATGCGTTCCCCGGTGGCATTGGAGAAGAAGTAGTTGGCCGGATTGGCGTCATATTGCGTGCGTGCATGACAGCCAATGCACTGGTTGTTCCATGACGCATGGCAGGACGTGCAGTCCATGTTGTCGGTGTGGGAAAAGCCGTTGGCCACCAACGCAGGGTTGGCCTGGATGGGGCCGGCGCCGTTGGAGGGGTCCTGGTCCTGACGGCCCATGGCGTAGCTGGCCTTGGGATTGTAGAGCAGTTGCTGGGTGATGGGGTGGCGGCGGTTGTTGCGGGCCACGGCGTCACGCGTCTGCGGGACGTAGTGACGCTCGCCGTTGAGCCGGCTGATGAGCCAGTAGTTGTTGGTGACGTCCTTGGTCACGTGCCGGATGGGGTTGTTGGACGCGTCCTTGGTGCAGTCTGCCGTGCTGCCCTGGTAGGTGTTGCAGGAGATGGTGGGCGCGTACGCCTCAATGGTGCCGTGGCAGTTTTCGCAGCGGATTTTCACCACCTGGTCCATGCGGGACTTGATTTGCCCGGATTGTGGGTCACCCTCCACGCCGGCGTGCACGTCCCGGCTGCCGTGGCAGTCAATACAACCCAGGCCGCGCTCGTAGTGGATGTCGGCGGGTGTGTCGTCGCGGTTGTCCCCGTCATAGTCCTCGGTCAGGATGTACTGGTTGGCGTTGCGTCCATTGAACGTCTGGTTGTTCACGCTGGCATCATAGAGGCGCTCGTCCTGGGCGGTGTTGGCAAAGTTCACCGGGTTGGCGGGGTACTGGAAGTTGTTCACCACATCTGCATTCTGGTCCAGGCGGATGCCCCAGTATTGCAGCACGGTGCGGTTGGAACCCTGGTGGCAACCCGCGCAGGCATTGTCTGAGATGCCGCGGATGAAGGCGCCGTTGGGCAACACCTTGGCCACGTTGCGTATCTGGTGGGTCTCCACGTGGGGGCGCTCGGCCAGCGCGGCGTTGATGGCGTCCGGGTTGAGCGGCTCCTGTTTGTTGACGTTGGAATCCCGGGAGCGGCTGCGGCCATCCATGCTGTACTGCATGTGACACACGGTGCAGCCGCTGGAGCGGAAATCCGCGTAGCGGTTGTTGGCCCCGGCCGCACCCGCGTGGCAATCCCCGCAGGTGATCATGACCTGCTCCACAACCACGTTGGCCAGCGCGGTGCCGCCGCGCACGCGGCCCGCACGGTCCGGGAACAACGCGGGGTCATATTGATCATCCGCCAGGGCGGCGGCGGTGTAGTCCGGATTGTCCCGGATGGTCCCGTTGTATTGCGCGGTTTCCGGCACGGCCACGGTGCGGCCAATCTGACCGGCGGTGCGGGTGCCCGCAGTGTATGTGTTGTCAATCCATTCGCGCCACGCAAAGTCCGCCGCGGTGTTGTAGTCGGTGTTGGGGGCGTTGGCGCCGGAACGCCGGTCTGCAAAATAGTTCTCCAGGCCAATGTAGTAGGTGCTGGTGGAGAAGAAGCCCATCTCGGTGGCAATGGGGCTGCCCTTGGCCCAGGCCGCGTGACCGGCGTGGCACAGGCCGCATGAGCGTCCCAGCTGGACCACGCGGTTGTCCCCGGGATTCACAAATTGCAGGTATTCCAGGGGGCTCAACATGGTGCCGGACGCCGCGCCCTGGCGCGTGTCGGTGTAGTCCGGGAAATGATCCATCCCCTGCAGCGTCAGGCGGTTGAAGTACGCGTGCGGGTTGAGGCGCTGGTACTCCTTGTCCCCCACCGCCGGTGGCGGCGGAACGTGCGCTTCAGTCTTCCCGGGTGCCGCACCGTTGCCGCCGTGACACTGGGTACACTTCACATTGAGCCACGGGTGCGGGTTCTCCAGGCCGGTGCCGGCGTAGTCATCATTGGCGCTGCCGTTGTGGCAACGCATGCACGTTTCGGCCACCATGGGGCCGCCGGTGCTGCCAGTGCCGCCGCCACTGGAAGATGACGAGGGGTTGGGGCAGGTAGGGTCCGGCTCACAGTACAAGGAGTCACAACTGCAGCACGCCAGACGGTAGTTGAGGTCTGTCTCGGTGCAGCGGTCCAACGCGCTGCAATTGTACGTCTGACCGCGGTGGTTGTACGCGTCGCATTGCGGCGGCTGCCCGGATGATGCCTGCGTGCCGCTGCTGCCCCCGGCGCCACTGGTGCCCGCGCCGTTGCTGGTGCCTCCACCATTGCTGCTGCCGCCGGCGTTGCTGGTTCCGCCGCCGGTGGAGGTCACCACCTGGCCCCCGGAACTGGACGTGACGCCACCGCCACTGGACGAGGAACTCTCCCCTCCGCCGTTTCCGGTGCACCCCACGCCCGCCGCGAGCAACAACCCCATCCCAACTGCCCCAAGATGTTTTGACATGTGCGTGGCTCCCCTTGCGTAAGGCCTGGGAGAATGCGCAAGAACACGGCGCTTGTCTACGCGGCAGACTTTCGCGATTTTCCGACGTCATGCCGAAACAATTGCTGCGTATTGTCCGCTGTTGTTGCCGCGCGGTGGCGGCAATCTGCCACATTCCGCGGCGTCACCTTCCGACGACACACGTGAAGGAGCCGCAACAACACAGGTGCGACAATGCGGGGAAAGCTGCGCAGGATCAGGCTGCGCGGCGCTGTGTCCAAAGGACGATCTCCCGTCCCGTTGGGTGACGCTCAGCGTGCAACCGGCGCGGGCTGGGTTGCGTCCCATGCCTGTTGGTGGGGACGCGCGCGGTCCGGCTGCGCGGTGGCGTTGAAACACGTGGCCAGGTGGAGATGTGCGGCGGCGCGGTCCGGGTCCACCTCCAGCACCCGTTCAAAGTGCCCAATGGCCTGGGCGCATTGGCCCGACGTCAGTAGAGCAAAGCCGAGATTGAAACGCGCCTGGACATGGCGTGGGCGGTAGGCCAGAAACGCCTCATACGTGGTCACCGCCTCCGGCAGGCGCCCCAGTTGTTGCAGTGAAAATCCCTCCAGGAAGCCGGCGTCCTGATACCGCGGCGCCAGTTGTTTGAGGCGCGCAAGAAAGCCCAGCGCCGCCACGTGGTCCTCCATCCGCTGTGCATCCAACGCCGCCTGGTGGAGGTACTGCGCGTTGTGCGGGTCCAGTTGTGCGGCCAACGCACTCTGCGCCGCGGCCTCCTGGTGCTGGCCCAGCTCGGACAACGTCACCGCGTACCAGAACCGGACCTGACCGTCCTGTGGGCTCAACGCCAAGGCACGGCCCAGGTGCGCCATGCCCTGGTCTTTTTGGCCCAGCGCCACCTCGGTGCGTCCCAGGTTCACCAGCACCAGGATGTAATCCGGCGCCACGCGCAGGGCCTCTGTCAACAACGCCTGACGCTCAGCCAGGTTGGTGGTGGCCATGGCCAGGTTCAGATGCGCCAACGGTCCGGCGCCCTGTTCCACCGCATGACGCCACAGCGTCTCCTCATTGCGCCACGTGCGGTTGAGCACCACCGACGCGCCGCCCGCCCAAACCACCGACGCCACCGCCACCAGACCCGCCACGCGCGCGGGGAGCGTGGACACGCCCAGTGCCAACAACAACAGCAGGTACGGGCTGGACGGGTAGGGGCGGTAGTCCACCGCCGCGGCGTGCAGCGGCACCACCGACGACGTGGTGGCCATCATCAACCAGTACGCCATGATGCAGAACGCAACCAAAGGCGCGCGCCGCCGCAGCCACCACGCCGCCAGCACGCTGGCCACAATGAACACCAGGCCAAGGGCCACGCGCAGGTCCACACCATTGGCCAGGGGTTCCAGTGGGTCCTGGCGCATGGAGAACGGCCAGAAGAACTGCGGCAGGTAGCGCCACAGGTGCAGCCTGGCCTGCGTCAACGGATAGGTCCACACCGACGCCAAGCGCGTGTTGATGACATTCTCCGTCTCAGAGAAGCCCAACACCCAGCGGGAATACGCAAACAACGCCAGCACCGGCAGCACAAAAGGAACCGCGCGCAGGTACGTGCTGGCCTGCGTCCACCGTGCCCGCCCCACGGTGGTCTCCAGCACCACCACCAGCGCCGGCGCCACCACGCCGTCACCTTTGGACAAAAGCGACAGCAACACCAGCACCATCACCGCGGCCCATCCTGCGGGCGTGAAGCGCGTGCGCCGCTGCCGCAGGTAGAGCACCAGGGCCGCGCCCAGGAACACCTGCATCATCAACTGGTCCCGCGCGCAAATGTAGTTGACCGCAATGCCCCCCACCGGATGCACGGCAAACACCAACGCCACCCACAGCGCCACCTTGGAGAACCGCGTGGGCTCCAGGCGCGCTGGCGCCGCCAGCGCCAGCAACTCCAACACCAGCAGGTACACCAGCCACGCCGCCAAGCCCTGCGTGAAGATGTTGAAGACGTGGTAGCCGGCCACCCTTTCGCCGTGCATGGCGTAATTGATGGAGAGACTCAGCGGAAGCAGCGGGCGGAACCCGCTGATGCGCGGCAATGTGGACATGGTGCGCGGCTCCACAAAATGGACCCACGGCCGGCTGATTTGTTGGATTCCCGGGTTCCCCGCCACGCGGTAGAAATCATCCAGGTGGAAGCTGTTGAAGATGCTGTTGGCAAACGCCAGGACGGTGACGCCAAAAATGACCGCGGCGTGCACCCAAGCTGGATTGTTGTTGGCCCAGGCCTTCACGCCCACACCCCTACCCTGCCGTGCGCCACCAACGGTAGGGTCCGCCACGTCCATGGCGCCACCTCCCCTGTCCGGCCGCATTGTCCCCCAGCCCAGCCTGGTGGCGGCGCAGCGTGACGCCATGTGGACGCTTTTTTCGTCCTACTACCAGGGGGTCACGCGCCAGGCCTTTGACCGGGACCTGGGGAAAAAACACCACGTCATCCTGCTGTTTGACGCCGCCACCGGCGCGTTGGCCGGCTTCTCCACGTTGGTGGTGTTTGATCAGGCACTGCAGGGACAACGCGTGCGCGCGGTGTTCTCCGGGGACACGGTGATTCACCGCGTGTACTGGGGACAAAAGACGCTGCAGGTGCACTTCACGCGTTACGTGCTGCAACAAAAGCTGCGCCATCCCAGCGTGCCGCTCTACTGGTTCCTCATCACCAAGGGCTGGCGCACCTATCTGCTTTTGTCGCGCTACTTCCCGGAATACTGGCCGCGGCATGACCGGCCGCTGGCGGAGTTTCCCCGGGCGCTGCTGGACCTGCTGGCGCGGTCCATGTTTGCTGAACACTGGGATGCACACGCGGGCGTGATTCGCGCGCCGCCCGACGGTGGGCATCTCAAAGAAGATGTGGCGCCGTTGACGCCGGAGCTGCTGGCCGCGCCAGACATTGCGTTTTTTGCCCGGGCCAATCCGGGTCATGCGGCGGGGGATGAGCTGGCGTGTCTTGGGCGGGTGGACCTGGCGTTTGCCGCGGCGTTTGTGCGCAAGCTGCTCACGGGCAAAGGGCCCAACACGTGATGGCACATGAGGTGCATTTCCCACCTGCAAATGGACTGGCCTGGAGGTGGATCATGACGCGGGTGACATGGCAGCTGGGGATGGTGGCGGTTTTCTGCGGGACACTTGGCGCATGTCTGCCGTTTCCCAAAGGCCCGCCATGTACACAGTATTGGGACCAGCGCTCACCAGGGACGGTACGGTTCATCCTGGACAACCAGAGCGGCGGTCCGCTGTTCTTTCGCACCGGCTGCGGGGACACGCCCCGGCCAGAGCTGCGCCGCGCAGATGGCACGCTGGTTCCCCTGGCCGCCGAGCACGAAAGCGCGGGGGCACCTGGAGACTGCGCCATCACCTGCCAGGACAAACAGTCCAACCCCGCCGTGTGCATGTTTGCGGCGTCCATTTGCCAGGACGGGTTTTTTCGCCTCAACGCGGGTGCCACCACCACCGTGTCCTGGGAGCGCTTGGAGTTCCGCACCCGTGACATGCCGGAGATTTGTTGGGCCGCGTCCGCCGAGGAGAGCTGCACCCAGGTGGCCGCCGCCGACGACGGGACCTATACGTTGACCGCCACGGCGTTCACCACATGCGAGGCCGGCAGTGCCGCGCAATGTGAATGTGCCGCCGGCCAGCAGACTTGTATGCTGGATGGCTCAGCGCACCAGACCGAAGGATCAGCCACCAACGCGGCGTCCGCCACCGTCAATGTGCCGCGAGACGGAGAGGTCCGCGTGGTGTTCAACTAGAACCGCGGCAATTGTGTGGCGTCATGGGAGGACGTGTTGGGCTTTGAACTCAATGACCGGATGGAAACCACCGACGGTTCACGTCCGGATGTTTCCCCGTTGTCCACGCAGCTTGCCCGGACCCTTCCGCTCAACGCGTTCACCGTGCTGGCCGGCGGTGACGTCTTTGAAGCACCCGGTGGCGCCGCCCCGCGTGACGCCCTGGCCAAAGCCAGCGCGTGGTTCCAACAACGCGTGCGCGTGGAGCGCCACGGTGCGCCGCAAGCCCTGGTGGACCGTGTGCAGGCGGACGTGGTGGCCCAGCTCAAACATAATCCCGTCCTCGTTGCGCGTCTGATGCTCGCCAAGCCCATTGTGGTGGACCTGGTGCCGCCCGGTGGCGCCATGACGTCGCTGGGTTTTCCATCAAGCGTGGGGCCCAACGTATCCGGGCTGTATTGGGACCAGACGGGCTGGGAACACGCGCGCGTGGCGCTAAGGCAGGACCGCCTGCCGGAGGATCCCGTCCTCACCGTCCACGAATTTGCCCACGCCATCCACTACCTGGCCTTTACGCAGGAAGAGCGCGAGAGCATCTACAAGGTCCTGAGGCCCACCTTCGGCAGCCGCAGCGCCATGGATGAGGTTTTTGCCATCTACAGCGAGCGGGAGTTCCTGGACGCGTTTCCCGACGCTGAGAAACGCGCGCCGGGCGTTTACGGTTTCACCCGGCGGCAGTGGAACGAAGGACACCTGTTCACGCGTTTTGTCCGCAAGCTCTACACGCCGCACAAACCGCTGGCGGGTCCCCGGATGGCGTCCCGCAAGAACCCGTTTGTGTGACCAGTTGACGCCGCGGGCGCACGTGCGGTTTGTGGCGGTTGTGCTGCTTATGCTGCGTGGCGTCTTCTGGATTGCCCTCACCGTGCTGGTCCTCTTTGGCGGTGGCCTGCTCGCGCTTCTGTTGCGTGATGTGGGGCCGCACCAGCCGGCGTTGTTGTGGGAACACGCGGCCATTTTGGCTGGCGCGTTTGTCACGGCGGTGGCGTCCGGCGTGGTGCTTCACCGGAGGCAGGGACGTGCCTTGTGGGTCTCCACCGTGGCCGCGGGGATGATGGCACTGTTCACGCTGGTGTTGTGCAATGTGGCCGCCAGCGTGGTGGTTCCGCCGCGCCCGGCCCGCGGGCTCCACGGCGTACGTCCGGCGGTGGACGGCGGGGTCAACAGCTGGGGTCAACGGGATGAAGCGCGTGCACCTGCGCCTCCCGGTGGAAAGAGGCGCATTGCCCTGGTTGGGGACAGTTTTCTGGAGGAAGGCAGCACAATCCCTGTTGGAAGCGTGACGCAGTCCCTGTTGGGAGACGCGCCGCTGGAGCTGGTGAACCTTGGCGTGAGCGCCACCAGCCCGGACGAATATTTCTACCGCACGCGCAACATTGCCATTCCGTTGGGTGCGCAACACGTGGTGCTGTTCTTCTACGCCGGCAATGACCTCATGCCGCACCGCACCCTGCACACGTGGTTTGGCGTGATGGCCACGTGGCCACGGGATTCATTGCTCAGCGTGTTGGGACTCAACGCGCTGGCCCACGTGGGAATGAACCGCCACCGTCCCATCCTGGCGGCCTGGGGCGCTGCGGGCGAGGTGGCCGCGCAGGAAAAGGCGCTGGCCAAAGAACTGGCGGATGCCAGTGACGCGGCGCTGCTGGACCGCCTGGTGCGTCATGTTCCCGCCGAGAAACAACCCGCGCTGCGCGCCCATCTGATGCGGCCGGAGATGGCCAGCGTGGTCAACATGTTGCACAACCCGGATGGCGGGAACTTTCGCAGCTATTACCTGTGGGCCGCGTTGGAGCTTGCCGCCGGCGTCACCAAGGTCAACCCGGTGGATGAAACGTTCCCCCGCGGCTGGGTGATGCGCACCGCACAACTGTGCAAAGCAGAGGGCCTGGACTTCACGCTGGTCCTGGTGCCCGAGGCGTTTTCCGTCGATGACCGGATGCGTGAACAGTGGCTTCCACTGGCGGACCTTCGCGCATGGTCCAGCGAGAAGACCGCGGCAACGCTGCGCATTGGCCAACACGCCAAAGAAGCTGGCGTGGATGTCCTGGACCTGCACCCGGTGCTGCAAGGCACGCGCGGAACGTACCTCAACCTGGACGGCCACTGGTCCGCTGACGGCGTCAGCCGCGTGGCATCAGCCCTGGCCGCGCACCTGCGCGCAACGCCGCCGTGACGGAGCACAACGCCACCATGACCCACACGTCCCACCACCCAGAACCACGCCACCCTTCGCCGTGGGGAACCCGCGCGCTCAAGACGCTGGTGACGTGCACACTCCTGGGCTTTCCCGCGTTGCTGGCGTTTGGCCTGGGCGTGCTCATCTGGGCCTATGGCGCCGTGGCCACCACGCTGCTGGCGGTGCGGGGACTTGTCCAGGACCAGCACAAAGGCCGCGCAGCACTGGCCCTGGTGTTGGTGGTGACCCTGCTGGTTGCGGGCTGGCTCAACGGTCACCCCTCGGCGTTGACGTTGTGACCGCCAGGGTCCCCCAGGGACACATTGAAATCCCGCAGGTACAACATGCTGAGATGTGCCGTCAGACCATCCAGGTCCGGGAACAACGCGTATTGGTGGATGCCAATGCGCAACATGCAGCGCGTGGCGTGACGCCATTGTTGCTCATCCAACGCCAGCACAATCTTGCTTGTCCCGTCAGACTCCCAGTCTTCACGCGGGTTGGGGTGCACCGTGAACAGCCCTGCCTGCGCGGTGATGCGCCGGGTCACGTGCGTGGGCAGGAATGACTGCACCTGCCGCACCCCAAATGGATTGGCGCTTTTGTGGGGATCCACCCACTTGGGCAGACGGCGCACGTAGACGCCCGGCGTGGACGGCACCGGCGGAGCGGATTTGCGTTTGCGTGGTTGCACCGGCGGGTAGAGCCCCTGCAATGCAAACCACGTGGCCACCAACGGGTTGAAACTCCAATCCAACAACCGCGTGGGCAATCCATGGTGCTGCGCCAGCGCCAACCAGTCCCACGTGGTGTTGGGGGGCGTGGGCAACAGCCCGGCGGCCTGCTGTTTGAACCGCTCCAGCAACCCGCGCTCCCGGGGCAGAGAATACGGCGAATGCCCCTGCGCCGGACGCCCCACCTTGGGCCGGAGGCGATGGTTCTCATGATCATTGACGCCACGAAAGATGCAGTCCGTCCGATCAAACCGGGTGCGGAACAACTTCTCCAGCGCCTCAAACGACGTCACGTGGTGTTCTTGCATGGTGGCCGCAGCGTGCCCCGCGTCACGCAAGCCGTGCAAGCCAACCCTGCGCGGGCCCGCGAACATGGACTTGTGTTGGGGCGGGGTGCCGGACAAGAACACGCCGCATCAACACAACGGAGTCAACCATGACGTGGATGTGCCCGGGATGCAGTTCGGAGCGTATTGAAGCGGCGTCATTGCACAGCGCGGCGTTGGTGCCGGACGCGGCCAGCACCGGCAAGAAGGTGTTCTCCACCGGCGGGGTGGTGCGCTGCCGGGTGTGCCTTGAATGTGGCGTGGTCTTTGACCTGCACGTGAACCCCGCCGAGATTGTGGCGATGCTCCAGAAGTGACGGGTCCTGCGCGGCGGGTACTTCAGCGCGCGCAGAACAATCCCAGGTCGGTGATGTCCACGCCGGTGACCACCATGGTCAGCGCACCGCCGGTGGCGTCGGTGATCTTGAGCTCATGTCCACCGGTGGCGTTGCCCGGGCGGCCCAGCCACAAGGACGCCACGCGGCCATCCGGGAACACACACGGTGAATTGTCATTGGAATATTCCGCCGCAATGACCACCGGCGGTCCGCCGGCAGCCACGCGTCTCCACAGTTGTTCACCGCCGCTGCCTTCACCTTCAAACACCAGGCTGCCGTCCCCCGCGGGCCACGCGTGGTGGAGGTTCACACCGCCGGGAATGTCTGCCGGGGTGAGCACCACTTCCACGCCAGACCCGTTGGTGGGCACGCGGCAAATGCTGTTGCCGCGCGCCTCATCTGCGTCCGGCCCACAATCACACCACGCGGTGGCGCCGTCTGGGGAAAGCACGGGAAAGCGGTGGAACAGGCGCGGAGACCCGCTGGTGATGACCACCGGCGCGCTCCAGACACCTGCCGCAAGGCGGGTCACCACCAAATCCACGCCGGAGCTGGCCTGGTTCTGCTGCGTGAACACCACGGTGCCACCGTTGTCAGAAATGGCCGGATGGGTGGCGTAGACGTGCTGGTCCACGCCCCCCGCCTCAATCTTGGTCCCGCCCAGTCCATCCATGCGCATGCGCGCCAGGCACGCCTGGGCATCACAACCAAACCGCGTGGTGTCCACCACCGCCCACGTTCCATTGGCAGACACGCCCATCTTTTCATCCGCACCTGGACTTACCGCATCAAACCGGGAGTCCAGCGCAATGGGGATGGACCCGGCACCGCCGGCCACCCATTGGAATCCATTGACGGCGGTGTGGAACAACACGCGGCCCGCAGCCACGGTGCTGGCGCTGCTGCTGTTGCCGCTGGATGCGCCTGCCGAGGCGCCCATGCTGCTGCCTGGCACTGCGCTGGACGACACATCAAGCATGGATTGTGACGTTGCCCCACCACCGGAGCTGCTGGTCCCGCCGCTGGAGCCTGACGTGGAGGACGTGCACGCGCCAGCCCACAGCACCACCAATACGCCAAGCGTTCTCATGGCTGCCTCCGCGGAGCGCAACATTCCACGGCCGGCACACACGCAGCAAATCCGGTCAGGGCGTGATGAGACCAAAGGCCCGCGCCAGCACCACCGCGGCCTGCGCGCGGGTCATCCCATCATCCGGGCAATAACGCCGCGGTGACGCCGAACAACCACTGAGATGACCCGCACGGTACAGCGCTTCAATTCCGCCAAATGCCCAGTGGGATGACGCCACGTCCACAAAGCTGGGTGTGGCGCTGGAAGACACATTGGCCAGGCCGCGGGCACGGCGCACAAACGTTGCGCCCGCGGCGCGGGACACCGGGTCATTGGGACAGAACCGTCCGCTGCCACACGCGGTGATGACGCCCGCCGCCGCCACTTCCTCCACGCCGGCAAAGATGCTGCTGGAGGTGGGCACATCCGTGAAACTGGCGCGGGACGGCGCGGTGAACGGCGCGGCCATCAGGCCGGCCACCACGCTGGCCAATTGGCCGCGGGTGATGATGTCATCCGGGCAGAACTGCCCTACCGCGCAGCCCCACATCACGCCGCGCTGCCGCAGCGCCACCGCGGCCGCGTACGCGGGATGGGTGGACGGAACATCCGCGTAGGGACTGGTGGTCCCGCCGCTGCTGGAGGAGGAAGACGAGGAGGACGAAGACGATGAAGAGGAAGATGATGATGATGCGCCACCGGAAGACGACGAGGATGACGACGAGGAAGAAGAGGACGAAGACGCCGACCCGGACTGCAACGCCAGCGCAATGAGATCCGGGAGGCGCGTGAACAGGCGATCCCCAGGGCATGCGGTGGAGGTGGTGCCTACTTCGCGGTGACCCTTTACGTTGGTGCGGTTGAGGGTGATGCCGTAGGTCCGGGACAACGCGCGCATGATGCGTGCACCGGCGTCCAACATGACCTGCGGGACCGCGGTGGAATCAAAGTCCCCCACATAGGAAACACCTGCGTTGTTGGTGTTGGCGCCGGCGGCGTGTGCGCCCACCAGTGTTTCCAGGCGGCCCTGGTAGACGCGGCCATCCTTGCCCACCAGGAAGTGGTACCCAATGTCACACCAGCCGCGCGTGTCCATGTGGTAGCTCTGCACCTGACGGATGCGGGCCTCCACCGACGTATCCGTGTTGGGCGTGTCGGTGTGATGGATGGTGATTTTGTTGGGGCGGTGGCTGCCGCTGCAGCGTGAAGCACGCGCGCCCCACTGGGACCGCGTCACCACCACGCCATCTGCCGCAAGACCCTGCGCGGTGGTGTTGTCCTGCACCTCCACGCCGTCATCCTGGCCGTGGAATTCCAACGCATCCACCGCAAGGTAGCTGAAGTGTGTCTCCACCGGGACCAACGCGCGCAGCTGCACGCACGCCGTGCCAGGCGTGACGTCAAGGTGCGCGTTGAACAGCGGCGGCTCGGCGTACACGGTGTCCACGGCGCGCCAGCCGGACCAGGTGTCGCCCATATCGTCCGTGCTGGTCCTGAGCTCCACCGCAAACACGCCATCCGCGTCAAACTGCAGACCCACGCGGTTGGCGTTGGGCGGGACGCTCAGCTCCGGGCCATGCAGCCAACCATCGGCAATGTTGTTGGTGAACACATCCCGAAGCGCGCCGTCATGGACCACCAGGATGCGGTCATCTTCGGCGTCCGCCAACGCGGGGGCGGGGCCGTCTTCCACTTCCACCACACAACCGGACAGCACAAACCAGACGGCAACACCCAGGGCGCGTTTCATGGCGCAGGATGTGCCTCAATGGCGCACCCGCTGCCGTCCACCATCAGGCTGTGTGACATGTGGCATCAGCCGGGTGCACGTCAGTTGACTGACGGATGATGATGGTGGGGCTCAATGCACCAGGTCATCCTCGGCAGGCGCCGCGGTGAGCACGGGTGACGGCGGGGCGGTGGCCGGACCCACCATGGTGGGCGGCTCCTCTTCCACCAGCCAGCGTTCCCACAGCTGGTCTTCGGGGTTGGCCTTCTCCATGGCGGCCACGTCTCCCAGTTCGGTCAGGTAGCGGCTGGGCCGCAGGATGGTGAGCACGCGGTCCTTTCCCTGATGGGACGCGGGATACACCATGTACAGCTCATCCTTGGCGCGGGTGACCGCCACGTAGAACACGCGGCGTTCCTCCTCCTCACCCTGCTTGTCCCGCAGCGCAATGTCTGACGGCATGCGCCCGTCACACAACCAGATGAAAAACACCCGGCTCCACTCCAGGCCCTTGGCCTGGTGCACGCTGGACAGCGTGAGCTTCTCGTCGGGCTCCTCGGCGGCCAGCACGGTTTCCCCGCCCACACTTTCCATAAGCATGATTTCCGTGAGCATCTCATCCAGGCTGCCAAAGGCCGCGCAGTAGTCTGCCAGCTGCTCCACGTCGGATTCGCGGTCCTTGTGGTTGGGGAAGTTGCGCCGCAGGTATTCCCGGTAACCACCATCCAGCACCACGCGGATCATGTCCGGGATGGACGCGGCCACGCTGGGCCGCATGAGCTGCTCAATGATGTCTGCAAATTCCTTGATGCCGGTCCGGGCGCGCGGGAACCCGGTGAAATCCAGTTTGAGCAGCAACGGTGCGTGCCGGATCTCCTCGCCGCGCCCATCCGCGTCATGCAACTGCTCCCAGATGTGCTGCGCGGCGGCATTGCCCACGCCGTCATGCAGCTTCACCGCGCGCCGCAGCGCCATCTCTTCCTTGGGGTTGTGCACAAAGCGCAGGTAGCTGAGCACATCCTTGACGTGCGCCTGCTCAAAAAACCGCAGGCCACTGCGCACCACATACGGGATGCCGCGCCGGGTCAGCTCCACCTGCAGCTCCATGGCGTGGTTGTGCGCGCGGTAGAGCACCGCCATGTCCTTGAGGCTGACGCCTTCATCCCGCAGCTCCAGGATGCGCTGCGCCACAAAAGACGCCTGGCTGAACACACTGCGCACCGGGATGAGCGCGGGCAACATGCCATTGGGGCGCACGCTGCGCAGCGTCTTGTCAAAACGCTGCTGGTTCTTCTTGAGTGACGCGTTGGCCAACGCCAGGATTTGCGGCGTGGAGCGGTAGTTCACTTCCAGGCGTTTGAGCACGCTGCCGGGAAACCGTTCCGGGAAATGCAGGATGTTGTCAAAGTTGGCGCCACGGAACCCGTAGATGGCCTGCGAATCATCACCCACCACCATCACGTTTTTGTGGTCACCCACCAGCAGGTCCACCAGGTCTGCCTGGAGCTTGTTGGTGTCCTGGTATTCATCCACCAGCACGTGATCAAACCTGTTGCGCACCGCGCGGGCCACCTCCCCGCCTTCCACCAGCAGCACCTTGAGGTTCATCAACAGGTCATCAAAGTCCATGACGTTGAGGCCCACCTTGCGCAGCACGTATTGCCGGGCCACCGCCAGGATCTCTGCCTGCACCGCCAGGAAGTGTGGGGCGTCCCGCGCCAGGATGTCCGCCAGCAGCTTTTGTTCATTGAGCGCGCTGGAAATCAGGTTGAGCACCACATCCGGCTTGGGAAAACGGCGCGTCTTGATGTCAATGCGCGCCTCGGCCTGCGCGGTCTGGAGCACTTCAGCCGCGTCTTCCCGGTCCAGGATGGTGAAGTTGGCCTGGTAGCCCACGGCGGTGGCGTGTTCTTTGAGCAGGTGGTTGGCCACGTGGTGGAACGTGCCACCGGTGACCATGGCGCCAGCGTTGCCGCACAGCTGGGTGGCGCGCTCCAACATCTGCCGGGCCGCGCGGTTGGTGAACGTCAACAACAGGATGCGGTTGGCCTGGATGCCGCGGTCCAAGAGGTACGCCACGCGGTAGGTCAACGCGCGGGTCTTGCCGCTCCCCGCGCCGGCAATGACCAGCACCGGGCCGTCCGGGGCAAACACCACGTCCCGCTGTTCATCATTGAGGTCTTTTTCATATGGGATGCCCAGCCGGGACGGTTGGGTTGCACCCTTGAGCTTGTAGACGCGCGCCATGGAGGCGGGACCCTACACAAGTGTACAGCACCCGCCAACACGCCCGCCGCCGCGGTGCCGCCGTCGGCAGGCCGCGTCTGGCCGGGCTGGAACGGGCTTGGGGGTGTGAGTGGGACAACTTTTTCGCAGCCGTCTGGCCCTTGACGGCGCCCGGAAACGGGCGCACTCAACGCCGTCATGACGACCACAACCACACAATCCCCCTCCGCTTTGAAGCGCACCACGGAGACGTTGGAACGCGCAGTCATCCGCTTTGCGGGTGACTCCGGGGACGGCATGCAGGTGACCGGTTCCCAGTTCACCAACACCGCCGCGCTGTTTGGCAATGACCTGGCCACCTTCCCGGACTTCCCGGCGGAAATCCGCGCACCCGCCGGCACCTTGCCTGGCGTGTCCGGTTTCCAGGTGAACTTTTCGTCCAACCACGTGTTCACCCCCGGTGACCAGGTGGACGTCCTGGTGGTGATGAACCCCGCGGCGCTCAAGACCAACGTGGGGGATCTCAAGAAGAACGGGATCCTCATTGTGAACGTGGACAGCTTCAAGGCAGCGGACTTTGAGAAGGCCAAACTCAAGACCAACCCGCTGGAGGACCACAGCCTGGACGGCTACCAGGTCATCCCGGTGGAGATCACCCGCCTCACCCGCGCCGCGGTGAAGGAGACCGGGCTGGGCACCAAGGAGCAGGACCGCTGCTCCAACTTTTTTGCGCTGGGCATCTGTTACTGGCTCTACCACCGCTCCATGGAGTCCACCGAACGTTGGCTGGACAGCAAGTTCAAGGGCGAAAAGGCCATCCTGGCGCAGGCCAACAAGCTGGCCATGAAGGCCGGCCACGTCTACGCCGATGCGCTGGAGCTGTTCCACTCCCGTTATGAAGTCCCCAAGGCCAAACTGCCCAAGGGGCGCTACCGCAACATCAGCGGGAACAACGCGCTGGCGTTGGGCCTGGTGGCGGCGTCACAACAGGCGGGGCTGCCGTTGTTCCTGGGGAGCTATCCCATCACCCCGGCCAGTGACATTTTGCATGAGCTGTCCCACTTCAAGGAATTTGGGGTGGTCACCTTCCAGGCGGAGGATGAAATTGCCGCGGTGACCAGCGCCATTGGCGCGGCGTACGGCGGGGCGTTGGCCGTGACCACGTCCTCCGGGCCGGGCATTGCGTTGAAGATGGAGGCCATTGGCCTGGCGGTCATGACCGAACTTCCGTTGGTGGTGGTGGACGTGCAGCGTGGTGGCCCGTCCACCGGGTTGCCCACCAAGACCGAACAGGCGGACCTGTTGCAGGTGCTGTTTGGCCGCAACTCGGAATCCCCGGTGGCGGTGGTGGCGGCGCAAACGCCGGGTGATTGTTTCTGGGCGGCCATGGAGGCCTCGCGCCTGGCACTCAAGTACATGACGCCGGTGATCCTGCTGAGTGACGGGTACATTGCCAACGGTGCCGAGCCGTGGCTCATCCCGGAAATCAAGGACCTCCCGGCGCTGAAGGTGAAGTTCCGCGAGGACCCTGTGGGCTTTTTGCCGTACGACCGTGACCCGGAGACGCTGGCGCGCGGCTGGGCCACGCCGGGGCACGCGGGGCTGGAGCACCGTATTGGTGGCCTGGAGAAGGCGGATGGCACCGGCCACATCAGCTATGACTCGGCCAACCATGAAAAGATGGTGCGCCTGCGGGCCGCGCGCATTGCGGGCATTGCCAAGGACATCCCCAACGCCGAGGTGAACGGCCCGGACACCGGGGACCTGCTCATTGTGGGCTGGGGGTCCACCTACGGCGCCATGACTGCGGCGGTGCGGGCCAAGCAGGCCCAGGGCAAGAAGGTGGCCCACATGCACCTGCGCCACCTCAACCCCATGCCCAACAATGTGGGGGAGGTCCTCAAACGTTACAAGAAGGTCATGGTGGCTGAGCTCAACCTGGGACAGCTGGACATGTTGTTGCGCTCCCGCTTCCTCATCAACACCGTGGGCTACACCAAGGTGCAGGGCCGTCCTTTCACGCAGGCTGAGCTTGAAGCCAAGATTGACGAGGTGTTGTCATGACCACCAGCGCCCTTCCCGTCCTGAACAAGAAAGATTTCCAGACCGACCAGGAAGTGCGTTGGTGCCCGGGGTGCGGGGACTACGCCATCCTCAACGCCGTGCAAGGCGTCTTCCCGGAACTGGGCATTCCCCGGGAGAAGTTTGTCGTCGTCAGCGGCATCGGCTGTTCTTCACGCCTGCCGTATTACATGAACACCTTTGGCTTCCACACCATCCATGGCCGCGCACCGGCCATTGCCACCGGGCTCAAGATTTCCCGCCCGGACCTGGACGTGTGGGTGGCCACCGGGGACGGGGATGCGTTGTCCATTGGCGGCAACCACTTCATCCACGTGTTGCGCCGCAATGTGGGGCTGAAGATCCTGTTGTTCAACAACCGCATCTACGGGCTCACCAAGGGGCAATATTCGCCCACCAGTGACCAGGGGACCAAGGCCAAGAGCACGCCGTACGGCTCGTTGGACCGCCCGTTCAACCCCGCGTCCCTGGCTGTGGGTGCCGAGGCCACGTTTGTGGCCCGCAGCGTGGACGTGATGCAGGCGCACCTCAAGGGTGTGCTCAAGCGCGCCGCGGAGCACAAAGGCACGGCCTTCACGGAAATCATGCAGAACTGCCCCATCTTCAACGACGGCGTCTGGGATGACGTGACGGCCAAGGACGTGCGTGAAGACGAGCTGCTGTTGCTGGAGCACGGCAAGCCGCTGGTGTTTGGCAAGAAGAAGGACAAGGGCATCCGGATGAACGGGTTGGACCTTGAGGTGGTGACGCTGGGGCAGAACGGCATCACCGAGAACGACATCATTGTGCACAACGAGAAACACCCCAACCCGGCCTATGCGTTCCTGTTGTCCCGCATGGAAGGGCTGGAGGGTTTCCCCATGCCGGTGGGCGTGCTGCGCGCGGTGGATGCGCCGGCCTATGAGAACACGGTGAAAGCGCAGCTGGAGGCGGTGACGGCCAAGAAGGGCAAGGGAGACCTGGCCAAGCTGCTGGCGCAGGGAGACACCTGGGCGGTTGATTGAACAAAGGCCCGTCGCACTTTTCCGACGACAAAACGGGCCTTGCAGGTTGCCCATCACGGAACCAGGCTCGGCTGGCGCCTCGCCCTCCCGGACCATTGTTCCACCATCCCCGGTGCGCCGGACTCACCCCAACGCGCGCGCGGCATCCACCACCGCTTGCGCGGTGATGCCCAGCTTCTCCATGACCTTGTTGCCGGGGGCGCTCATTCCAAACCGGTCAATGCCCACAATCTTCCCATCCAGCCCCACGTACTTGTGCCACGGGTCACTCACGCCCGCCTCAATGGCCACGCGCGCGCGGCATGACGGCGGCAACACGCTGTCCTTGTACGCCTGCGGCTGCGCATCAAACCGCTGGCTGCACGGCATGGACACCACGCGCACCCCCGCACCCAACGTCTTGGCCGCCGCCAGACACCACTGCAGCTCACTGCCAGTGCCCATGAGGATGGTCTTGAGCGGCCCGGTCTCCTTCACCGCAACATAACCTCCCTGGCGCGCACCTTCGCGGCGGGTGGCGGCGGGAATCTCTGTGAGGTTGGGAACCGCCTGACGGGAAAGCGCAATCAACGTGGGACCGGTTTTCTTCTCCAGCGCGGCCACAAACGCGCCCGCGGTCTCCTCGGGGTCCGCCGGGCGGGTCACATCCAGGTTGGGAATCACGCGCAACCCCGCCACCGTCTCCACCGGCTGGTGGGTGGGTCCATCCTCTCCCACGCCCACGCTGTCATGCGTGTAGATGTAGATGACCGGCAGCCGGGACAACGCCGCCAGCCGCATGGACGGGCGGGAATAATCCGCAAAGACCAGGAACGTGGCCACGCTGGGACGGAACAACCCGTCATACGCCATCCCGTTGGCAATCCCCGCCATGGCGTGTTCCCGGATGCCAAAACGGATGTTGCGCCCGCCGTAGTTCTCCGCGTTGAAGTCTTTGTCGGCGTTGATGTAGTTCAACGTGGAGCCGTACAAATCCGCGCTCCCACCCACCAGCGACGGGACCGCGGCGGCCAAAGGCTGCAACACGTCACTTCCGGCCTTGCGCGTGGCAATCTTGGCATCCGCGGGGAACTCCGGGATGAGCGCCAATGCATTGGCCGGGAGCTCTCCCTGCACCGCGGCCTGCAGTGCGGCGTGGCGGTCCGGGTTGGCCTTGGCCCACGCGTCATACGTGGCCGTCCACGCCTGGTGCGCCGTCACCAGGTCCTTTTTGCGCGCGGCAAAAAACGCCCGCGTCTCCGCGCTCACAAAAAAGTGTTCCTCGGGCAATCCCAGCGCCTTGCGGGACGCATCAATGAACTTGGCGCCACCTTCCCCGTGGGCCTTGGATGTGCCGGCCACCTCGGGGATGCCTTTGCCAATGGTGGTCTTGGCAATGATGAGCTGCGGCTTGCCGGTTGCGGCGCGCGCTTTTTCATACGCCGTCAGAAACGCGGCCAGGTCATGGCCGTTGACGGTCTGCACATCCCAGCCAATGGCCGCGTATTTTTGCGCCACGTTTTCAGACTGCGTCTTGTCCGCCATGGCGTCCAACGTGACGTCATTGGAGTCATAGATGAGGATGAGGTTGTCCAGCTTGTAGTGCGCCGCAAAACTCACCGCTTCATAGGCCACACCTTCCTGCAGGCAGCCGTCTCCGGCCAGGCACACCACGCGGTTGTCAAAGATGCGGTGGGTGGGCGTGTTGTACCGCGCCGCCGCCATCTTCTGGCTCACCGCAAAACCCACGGCGTTGGCCACACCCTGGCCCAGCGGCCCGGTGGTGGCTTCCACACCCGCGGTCTCAAAACTTTCCGGGTGGCCCGGCGTGTGGCTCCCCATGACGCGGAACTTCTTGACGTCATCATGCGTGACGCTGGGATACCCGCTGAGGTGCAACCAGCCGTAGAGGAACATGGACCCATGCCCGGCGGACAACACAAACCGGTCCCGGTTGAGCCACCGCGGCGCGTCCGGATTGAACTGCAGCGCCGCACCAAAAAGCACCGCGCCCACCTCGGCGCAGCCCAGCGGCAGCCCCAGGTGACCAGACGAACAGGCGTGGATGGCGTCCATGGCAAGACCACGGGCTTCATTGGCGGCACGGGAAAGGGCGGTCTGATCAAGGGTCATGGATGGGGTCTGTTCTGGGTCACGGGTGGGACTGCGCCAGCAACGTAAAACGTGCGCAGCGTGGTTTTGGTTGGCGCCCAAGTCAAGCGCGTGGGCCCGTTGTGACGTCAGCGCATCAACACCAGCGCGGGACGCACCGCGCGGAACGCCACGGGGTCCAGCTGCTCCACCACGCGTTCTGGCTCCAGCAGCGCCACGTAGGGGTTGACGGGATTTTCCCCGGCATTGAACGCGCGGGCAAACCGGTTGTACCGCTGCGCCGTTGGCGCCTGGTGTTTGCGCAACAGCCCCTGCGCCCAACGCTGTTCAGCAAAAACCTTGAGCACGTTCACCGCCCACGCGGCCACCAGCATGCTGGCAAGTTCCCCACGGCGGTGCAGCGCTTTGGCCGCCGTCCACTCCTGTGCGGCGCGGTAGGCCTTGGGGTCCGTGGCCAGCAGCTGCGCGGCGCTCACGCCGGTGACCGCCTCTTCCCGGTTTTTGGCCTTGGGCTGGCGGCGTATCACCACCACTTCATGCGTGTAGCGCGGATGGAAACCCTGCAGCTGGATGGCGCGGTCCACAAACACCGGCCCCTGCGCAGCGTCGTACGCCACCATGGTCTCCTGATGGACCGCCATGGTGCGAAGGTAGGACGTGTACTGTGCCTCACACGCTTTGCGGTCTGCCTGGTGGGCGTCACCAAAGCCGCACGCCTCAGACTCCGGCGGCGTGGGGGCACCACGGTCCACCGGCGGAAGTGCGCCCACCGCCCAGCCAAAGTCCACCAGCGCCACGGCGGAAAGCAGGATGTCCAGCGGCTGCTCCAGCCATGACCCATCCCCGTGCGCATAGGCCACAAACGCCGCCAGCGCCTCCAGCTCGGCAAGCACCACCGGGAGATGGACGCTGGCCATCACCGAGCGCGCCAGGGCCACCAGCGCGTCCCGGCCGCCGCCACGCAGGTCCACCAACAGCCACGGGCTTTTTTCCAGCCCAACCAGCGCCTTGGCAGCCAAGGCCTTTTCCACAACGTCACCCAGCACCACGCGGCCGGGACGCGGAGACGGCGCGCACCACACCTCCCCGGGCGCCCGGCAGCGGTCCCAGACCAGCTGCGTGTGGAGCGCCGCCAACGCCTCACCCCGCCGCCCATCCACGCGGGCACACCCCGCGCGTGCGCGTTGCAGCAGTGCGTCGTCGGCAGGCTCGCGCATCACCAGGCGCTCCAGGACGTTGCAGGCGCCGGCAAGATCACCTTCGGACTCGGCGCTGGTCAGCTGCACCGCCAGCGCCTTGGTGGTCTGCTCCTGCCCGGCCACAAACGCGCGCTGGACGTAACCCGCACATCCCAACGCCTGCGCAAACACCCAGTCCCCTTTGTCCGGGAAAAGCCGCACCGCGGTTCCCGCCGGCATCCAACACCGCGCCGGTGCGTCCCGCGCCGGACGCACGCGTGCGTTGAGCGCATGGGCCAGCACGTATGCCGTGGCTGGCGCAGGACCGTCCGGTGGCGGATCCCGCGGGACGTTCACAAACCCCTGGCACCCGTTGCCATCACCCACCCGCCAGGTGGCGCCCGGCCCATCCCAACGCAGCGCATCCACGCCCGGCCACAACATACACACCACCGGCGCGGTCAACCCCGGAGCGCTGCGCACCGGCATCACCACGTGCGGCGTCCACGCGGTGGGCCCCGCCGCGGACGCCAGCGCCAACACCACGCCACCCCAAAGACCACACACTGCCAGCACGCGTCCCATCACCGTGCGTCAGCTAGCACCACGGCAGTGGCCCCGCACCCCGGCGGCACGCACCTCCAACCACCCTGGGCCCGGGGCAACTTGTGGCCTGTGGCGCCGTCTGCCACGCTGCCAGACATGCGCAAACTCCTTGTGGTCCTGCTGGTCTTTCTGGGTGGCGCCGGCGTCTACCTGTTCTTTGCGCGTGGCCCGGTGGGGCGCGCGGTGGGGCTGGCCCGCACCTACGCCATGCCCCGGGATGATGGCCTTCTGGGGTTCTTCCCCCGGGAAACAGACGCGGTGGCCATTGTCCAGCTGCCGTTTGTGCAGTTGCCGGACCACCGCAAATTCAAGGACTGGTCGGAGGAGGCGCGCGGAGAGGTCCGCCACAAGTCCGGCGTGGACCTCATGTATGACGTGGACACCGTGGCGGTGACGGAGAAGCTGGTGGTGGCCCGCGGGCGCTACAGCTGGGGTGAGCTGCGGGAGAAACTTGGCGCCGAAGGTTTTGAGCTCAACGAGGACGGCGACACACCCATTTTGCACAAGAAGTCTTCCGGCGAGGGCGTGGCGTTGGTGCGGCCCTACCTGGTGATGGGGCGCCTCAAGGAAGTGCAGGCCGCGCTGGCATCCAAAAAAGGTGGAGATGGGCTGGAGCGTGATGTGCGCATGACCGGCCTGTTGGAAGAGGGCGGCTGGCGCAATGCGGTGGTGGCCGCGTGGCGGTCCGCCAGCGAACGCAAGGGCATGGTGAGTGCCTTGCTGGAGATGGAGGGCCTGCGCACCGTCCACGTGGAGGTGCTGCCGCTGTTGGGCAACTACCGCACCGGCGCTGCTGCCGTGCTCACCACCGCCACCGCGGGCCGCACCTATGAACGCACGCTCAAAGAGGCGCGGGACGGCCTGGTGGCCGAGCTGCGCAAGTCCGGCAACAAGAAGCAGGCCGAACTGGCCGCGGCCCTGGAGAAGGCGGACATCACGTTTGACGAGGGGGACCTCACCCTGGAGCTGGGCGTCAACCTGCCCATTGCGGCCTTTGGTGACGGCGTGGAGGACGGCGCACAGGCGCAACGGTCACGGTTGCTGGGCAGCCTGGGCCTGCCCGGGGCCGCCACGCCACCCCCAGCGGTGACCCCGGATCCCAGCCCCGTGGTGCCGGTGCAGAAAAACCCGCAGGGTGACCTTGCCGACGAAGAGATGCTGCTGCTCAACAGCCTGGCCCGCAAGGTGTGCGACTCCTGGGGGCCGGATTGTTCGCTGCAGCTGCGCTCGGAGATGCTCAATGAGGCCGCGGCCCTGCGCCTGGCGGGCAAATCCCACGACGAGATACGCAAGGCGCTCAACGTCACGCGCGTCAAAAAAGGCGGCCCCAAGGGCATCACGCTGGTGGAGGCGTCTTTTGGCGTCAACTGTGGAGCGCGCAGCGGCAACATGAACCAGAAGGTGAGCGCATCCTGTGACGGCAAGACGTTGTGCCGCTTCACCACCGCCAAGGATGACGCGCCCGGCGCCGCGGCGGACTGTGCCCCCATCCTCACCATCCAGTGGAGCTGCGCGGGCCACAATGACGTGCTGGCCAACAACGCCACGGCGGACGCCGCGGGCAAGGCCAGCGTGACCATGTTGTGTGATCCCTGAAACAACGCCCATGAGCACGCAACGCCCCCGGTATTGCCCCTGGGTGACCCGGCCCAGCCACGGGAAGAATGGCCGCCTGGTGGTGGACAAGTGGACCCCCGTGGTCCAGGGCTATTGCCCGGTGACCGGAGACTGCGCGTCCTGCGCGGGCACCGGGTTCAAGCCCAACATTGTGCTCAACGTGGGCCGCCCGCAGGACAGCGTGGCCTGCCCATACTGCACGCCAGACCGCTACAAAAAAGAACTGGAAAAACTGGGAAAATGGAAGCCCGCCCCGCCGCCACCGCCGCCAGCCAAACCCAAGACCGAAGAGGAGGAGGACGAGGACTGGGAGTGGTGATTTACTGGCTGGCCGGCAGGGGCGCGCCCCGCAGGCCTTGCGTGCACAGGGATGTTGGAGGGGGCCTTTCCGGCGGGGAACCACCCTTTGCGCCAGCCCGGCACCCTGCTAGAAGCCGCGCAAAGAGCGCGGAAAAGCCGGCCCCACACGCCGCGCGCCAGACACGGGTGACGCCATGGAATTTTTCAAGAACGTGGATTTGTCCTTTGTGCAGGTCCAGTGCCTCTGCCGCGGTTTGTATGCGTTGGCCCACGCGGATGGCCTGCACCAGCGCGAAGAAGCACTCATCCGGGAGTTCCATGACAGCTGCCGGCCCAACACCGGTCCCACCTACGAGGACACGGTGCGCGGCGCGTTCCGCATTGAAGACGCGCAGGACCTGTTGCCCACCCCGGATTTGCGCAGCCTGTTTGTGAAGACGTTGTGGCTGTTGTCCTTTGCCGACGGCAAGGTCACCAACCAGGAGCGGGACACCATTGCCGCCTGGTCCAAGGCGCTGGGCGTGTCCGAGGCGGACAGCCGCGAGCTGCAGGCCCAGACCAAGGAGTTTTTGCTGGCGCAGCTGGCCCCGCGCATCAAGAACACCGAGGCGCTGGCCCAGATCAGCAAGGACATGAAAATCCCCTGACCTGCGTCGTTGCCAGACAGACAGCCCCCTTTGGTTGGTTTTGTTTCCCTGGTTTTTTTGTTGTCCTTGAAGAGAAGGTCTCCCCATGAACGCCACGCTCCTGTTGCTGCTCCTTGCCACCCAGGCCCCCGCTGAAGCCACGCCTCCGGCAGACGCCGCCCCTGCCGCCGCACCGGCGGAGGGCCAGGCCCCCGCCACCGACGCGGCCACCACCACGCCGCCTGCCGAGGAGAAGCCCGCCGAGGCTGCTGCTCCGGCCGCCGAACCGGCCAAGGACGCCAGCGTCCCGCGCGCCAACAGCCAGCCCATGGGTGAAAGCAACCGCGAAGCCCTCATTGGGCGCATTGTCTCCGGCGTGGTGCTTGGCGTAGGCGCGGTGCTCATCACCGTGGGCCTGGTGGGCCTGGCCAGCGCCGCCACCATCCAGCTGGCGCCCGTCCTCAAGGACGAATATCCGGTCAATGAAAACCCGCGCCGCACGCTGGGCACCGTGGCCAGCGCCATTGCCGCCGGTGGCCTCATGCTGGGCCTCACCTGCATCCTTGGTGGTTTGTTTGGCGTGTTGGTGGGCTGAGCGCGCTTTTGTAACGCCACCGGCCTGCTCAAAAAGACGCTGCTGTCCTTCCCGCGCCCCACATCCGCGTCACTGCCGCACAAGTCGCTTCAACCCCTGACCTCACCGGGGCGCGCGCGGTGAAGATGTGATCAACATCCGGGACCCCATCCATGGCACCGTCAGCCTGACTCCGCGGGAGATCAAGCTGGTGGACAGCCCGTTCTTCCAACGGCTGCGCAACGTCAAACAACTGGGCTTTGCAGACCTGGCCTTTCCCGGTGCCACGCACACCCGCTACAGCCACTCCATGGGCGCCATGCACGTGGCCACCCGCCTGTTTGACGTGCTCTTCCCAGAGCGCCCGGAACAACCCAACAGCGAGCTCCCCAAGAAGCTGCTGCGCATCCGGCCGCCACCGTTGCAGGGGGATGACCGCGCGCGGCTGCGCCAGGCGGTGCGGCTGGCGGTGTTGTTCCATGACTGTGGCCACGCGCCGCTGTCCCACACCACCGAACACATCATGCCCAACGTGAGCGCGTTGAAAATTCCGCGGCCCATGGAAGGCGTGGACCGGCAGGCGTCCCACGAGGACTACACGCTCAAGATCCTGTTGGACAGCGAGCTGTCCCGCACCATTGAGTCCACCTTTGGCCTGGACGGCATCACCCCCGCCCACGTGGCGGACCTGGTGCATCCCGCCGCTGGTGACGCCAGCCGTTGGATGGTGCACGGTGTGGATTACGCACCGGTGCTGCGGCACATTGTGAGCAGTGAACTGGACGCGGACCGTGTGGACTACCTGCAGCGGGACAGTTTCTATTCCGGCGTGAACTACGGGAAGTTTGACGCCGACTGGCTCATCCAGAACGTGCAGCCGGTGCTGGACGGGGACCACGTCCACCTGGGCTTTGCGGCGCGGGCCATTTTTTCGTTCGAGGACTTCCTGCTGTCCCGCTACCACATGTTCCTCACTGTCTATTACCACCACACCCCGGTGTGTTTTGGGGAGATGCTGGCGCGCTATTTTGACACCGCGCCCGGCGAGTACACCATCCCCGCCGACGTGGAGAGCTTCATTGGGCATGATGACATGCACCTGATGATGGCCCTGCGCGCCAGCCGCAACCCCTGGGCCGAACGCATACGCAACCGCCGCGCGTTCAAGCTGGTGCGGGATGATGCGCGCCATGACGGCAGCCCCATGCCGGTGGAGCAGGAGCTCAAAGCCGCGGGCATTGAGTTCATTGCGCATACGTCCAAGGGCGTGTTGTCCAAATATTTCACGCGCACCACCAACGGCGGCCAACTCAGCCACGCCACCATCTACGTCGTGGATGATTCGGGGCGCATCACGCCGGTGGAGGAGTACACCCCGCTGTACAAACGCTACGCAGACACCGTGCGCGTCTGGCGGCTGTACGTGGACGGTGCACAGGTTGGTCGCGCGCAGGCCATTCTTGACGCCGCGGGCTGAACGTTCACCGCAAGACGCGGCGGCGGCGCATCAGCCAACCCAATGCCAGCAACCCCAGGGCGCCACCAGCGTCGGTCTGGGCGCAGCTGCCGCACCCGCCACGCGGCGGTTGAGGTTCCGCGCCGGGAGAGGATGACGCGCCAGAAGCACTGCTGCCGCCGCTGGGCACCATGGACAACGCAGACGATCCTCCCGCCAGGCTGCTGTTGCTGCTGCTGCTGGAGGGCCCGGACGCCCCAACCGATGAACCAGCGGCGGACGACGACACCAACATGGCGCTGCTGGACGACGCCACGGAGACCGCGTTGGACGTTGCAGCACTGGTGCTGCTGCCGGCGGAAGACGCGGAAAGCGCCGAGGAGCTTTGTGCCACCGCAGAAAAGGAAACCGGTGCCGCACTGGTGGAACTCCCAGTGGCGCTGGACGCCAACGACGACGATGGCAGCGACGTTGACGATGCCCCCAACGACCCTGCCGATGAAGCCATCAGGGAAGATGACGAGCCCGCAGTGGATGAGGATGACCCGGTGCTGGATGACGACGACCCACCACCCGCCGGGACACCCGTGAGCGTGACCAGGCGCCGCGAGAAACTTCCTTGCGTGTCTTCGGCTTCCACCAGGACCAACAGGGCACCCAAGCGGTCCACCAGGACATTTGCCGTGGCGCCGGTGGCGTCCCACGTGCCGTTGTAGTCCACGTCAAAACGGAAACGCAGCTGCGCGCTTGAATCATGATCATCGGTGGTGGCCAAGACATCCAGCGTGGCCAACCCATTCACCACCGTGGATGACGGAGCATTCACCACCAGCTGCGGCGGGTTGTTGGGGCCAAAGTCCATTCCATACAGCAGCAACGGAACATCCAGACGGCCGGCACCCCATTGATGGTTGGGCACCACGCCGGTGGACGCATCCACCCGGCTGCTGCTGGCCACGCGCAGCTTCACCTGTGCGGGTGTCAACGTGGGTTCCTTTTGCAGCAGCAGGGCCAACGCACCGGCAACCTGGGGCAACGCGCCAGAGGTCCCATCAAAGACCTGGTAGTGGCTCCCCACGGCAGCCGCGGTGTACTGGTCCGCCGGCGACGCCACCGCCACCGTGGTGATGCCGTCAATCCGTGGGCCGCGGCCGGAGTAGTAGGCCAGGTCGCCTTCGGTCTCTCCCCGGTCCAGCGTGTTGACGCGGAAGGCGCCCACCACCAGCGCGCTGTCTGCCGTGGAAGGATGCGCCATGGAACTGGCGTCATCATGCGTGGTCTGCAGGTCCACAAAAAACGCGTAGGACGTATCATCCGTCACGTACGTGAAGACCTCCCGGGGCTGCGCGGTGTTGTTCACCACGTGCAGGTTGTACGTGCCCACGGGGACGGGGATGTATTCCGTCTGTGCGGCGTCCGTGCGGGCGTAGGTGAAGTCCACCATGCCGGTCCCGCGTGGGGAGACAGCGGCCAGCCCGAACATGACGTCCTGGCCTGCCTGCGCGCTGGTGGTGCCATCCAGGCTCACGTTTCCCACAGTGCGCAACGTGACCCCAATGTCCCCCACTGCACCGCGCCAGCGGAAGTTCCCGCGCAACGTGAGGATGGAATACCCAAACGCGGGGTAGTCCAACATCACCACCGGGAGGTCCACCGCCTGTCCGGGAGCCAGCTCCAGCCGCGCGCGTCCATTGTTGCCCGCAAAGTTGTGCGCCGCGGTGGCCTGCACCGTGCCCTGCGCGTGGAGCTGGTCCAGGACACCTTCCCAGTCGCTGCTTCCGTCGGCAAATTCACCGGTGGCCTGGCCATATTCATGCACAAAGATGCGCGTGCCGTGGTTGTTGGCCCACGCCAGGGACGCAATGCGGTTGGCCTGGAACTCCGGGGATTCAAACCCCAGCTCGCCAGCTGCGGCGTCCTGCACCACGCCCAAGAGGTCTGCCTGGGGCGCCAGTCCCTGCACCCAGGTCACACCGTGGACCCCGCCCACCAGGATTCCCGCCACGCCGCTGCCGTGGCTGGCGTCGGTGAGGATGGGCACATCAATGAGGTTGATGCCGCGCTCATACGCAAGACCGGTGGAAGGACGGTAGACGCCTTTGATCTTGGCGGTTGCAAGCCGAATGAGTTTTTCCCCCACGTCCACCACGCCGTTGTTGTTGACGTCATCCGCCACAAACAGCGGTTCACCATAGGCGGGGGTCTGTTCGGTGAAACCGGCGGCGGGGCCAACGTCACGCACGGTGTTCTGGTTGCTGTCCGCGTAGAGGAAGTGCCGCGCGGGATGAAACGCGGTGGTTGCTGGCACCATGCCGGTGGCATCGGTCAGTTCGCCGCCCACCACGCGCAGTTGTTCCTGCAGGCCGCCCACGCCGTTGCCATCCAGGTCCACGCCGTCCACGCCGGGATCCAACCGGCCGTTGGCGTTGACATCCAGCCACGCGTACAGCCCGCCATCCGGGCGGAAGAACAGCGGGTGGAACACATCCATGGCGCCGTCCAGGTCACACAACACCACGCCCGCGCCTTGCGTGCGCACGTCCGCCGTCATGCGGCGCGGCCACACCTGCTCCACGTTGGTCCACTGCCACGTCTTGCCAAATGGATTGCCGGGTGCTGCCGGAAGGACACCGCGGGGCGCGTGAAACACGCGCTGCACAAATGGGGACTCCAGCACCTTGCGCAGCCCGTACACATCCAAGGATGCCCCAACGTACGGCCCCACGCGTGCCAGCACGCCATCCACCCGCTCAAAGACCACGCCCTGCGTCTCCAGCGTGGCCAACGCGGCGGGCGAGAAGCCCGGCCCCGTCTTGATCACCACCGGCAGGCGCGCGCGCAGGTCTTCCTTGACGTGCAGGCGGCGGTTCCATGCCTGACGCAGGCCATCGGCGAGCGAGGGGTGCGGGGCCACCACGTCTGGCCGGGCCCATGCCTGCACCGCGGCCACCCACAACACCACCACCAGGCCTGCCCTGTTCCAGCCACGCACCATGTGCCGCCTCCACCACGCAACGCTGCGCCAAGAGTGCCGGATTGCGCCAGCCCCAGAACAGGTCTGTTGACGGGTAGGGGGACGGTTGGGTTGGCGCCGTGGGCACACATCCCACCGAGGCGCGTTTGTGGCCCGACCGCGGCCGGCGCTGCGACAGGCCGTTCATCCCATGGGATGCGCAAGCCTGCTCACGGTCCTGGCCCCCTGGCTGACAACCGGCCCGCGGTGGTTGGTGCGGCCATGCGCGGTGCGGCAGGAACAGTGGAGCCATTGCGCGGTACGTGCCCCGTCCCGCCGGACCAGGCTGTAACTCCCCCTGATGCGTTGCGGACTTTGATGTTGGCCATGGACCAGCGCAGGGCTGGTGTTGCTGGAAGCGACCGAAAGACGACACACACGCTGAACTCCCGCCGGATGCACCATTGGATGCGCGAAACATGGGAAGACACGGTCTTTGCGGCGCTGGTGCCCTGCGGGTGGTGAACGCCTCACCCCAATTGGCTTCCTGCGCGCACCACGGCTGACAGGTTTGCTGGTGATTCGGTTTTCCTGACGAAAGCGGCAAGCGCGAAAAACTGATGCGGTGCACCGCAAGGGCCGGTGTTCACCCCGCACCATCCGCCTGGACCTGGGCCAGCTGTCTTGATGCTGCGGGTTCTGCTAGGATGATGGACGTCATGGATCGCGTCCCTGTGCCCCCAAACACGGTTGAACAAGCACGGCAGGCCATGGGCGTGTTGAAACGTTTGCTGGAGGGCACGCCGCTGCGGTCACTCAAGGGGGCAAGGCCGGTGGCGTTTGAGCTTGATGGTCAGGTTTTCACGCTGGATCCGCGTGCTCCATCCATGTTTGTGGATGGGGCCGCCGCGGATGTGGCGCTGACGGTTCGTACTTCTCCAGCTGTCCTGTTGAGGCTCCTGACCACGCCGGAGGTGTGGATGGACCGCCACGACAGGTTCAAACTGGAAGGAGAGGCGCGCGCTTTGCGACCCATCATTGAATCCCTGCAGGGCGGGCAGAGCCCGCTGCACACCCTGCTTGGCGCGGCCAAGGGCTGAGGGGAGAGCTGCGTGGAGGTCAAACACCGGCCCTTGGGAGTTGTGGCGCACCAGGCGCAGGCGCCGGTGTTGTCCGGAACGCCTCCGCTGGTGGACGCCAAGCAGACGTCCGTGGTCCAGGGGAAACATCCCGTCATCCTGACGGACACCGCGCCGCGTTCCCTGCTTGAGGCCGGCGTGCGCAAAGCGCTCCTGGAGGCGCAATCGCAGGCGGGGCTGCGCCACGTCCGGAATGTTGCCGCCAAGAACCTTGAGACGGTGCTGGCCACCGTTGGCGAGCCAGAAGTCCCGACGGGAAAAAACGCCAAACCGCCGCATGACCCCGCCAAAGCGGGAGGCGCCACCCCTCTGGGTTTGTCCGGTCCAGATGACGCCGCAACGCGCCTGCAATACGCGCAGCGGATGATCCTTGGCGGGACGGTACCGCCCGCCAGCCACATGGAGGTGGTGGCCGCGACCGCGGAGGTCATTCCCCGGGACGTGTGGCGTGCGCTGGATGCCGCTGGCGTGCGGATCCACCTCGCCAACAATCCCTCGGAAGTGGCCAGATGGCAGCCGCCCGGTCGCCAGAAGGAACTCGGCTACGCCGCAGCGTTCCTTGAGACCTATGGGCAGAAGCCCGCCCGCGGCTTCTTCTTCGTCAACTCTGCTGCGTGCGTGGCCTCTCTCCGGCCCAATGGTGAAACGGTCCTGACCGTCACGCATGAGGCCATGCATGCGCTGGACTTTGCGCTGGCCAAGGACGGCGTGCCGCTGTCCGATCAGCCGGAGTGGAAGGCCATCTACCGCGGGGCAATGGAAGCCAGTTGGTCCAGCAAAGGTGAACGCGGGTTCGTCACCCACCCGCAGCGCAACAACAACGCCCAGGAGTGTTTTGCCGAGTGCGCCGCCGTGTTCCTGTCAAAGCGCTACCTGGATGATGCCCCGGATGGCCATCCCATCAGGACGCGCGAGGACCTGCGGCAACGGAATCCGGAAGCCTTTGAGTTTCTGCGCCGGCTGTTTGAGGAGGCGCTCCCCGCGCGTCCTTCGCCCTCCCCTCCAGAAGCGCTCCAGGAACGCATCAAGGCGTTCCAACAACATCTGGCCGGCCCGGATGAGAACGCCGTGGGCGGCACCCGTTACCCCGGCTGGCAGCAGAACGAGGCGATCTCCCGTTTGCACGGCGCGGGCGGGTGGTTCCGCCTGGCGTACCTCTCCCGTTCCACGGAACACCTGGACCAGGCGGACCGGCTGCTGCACAGCACCATCAACCAGCCAGGCAACGACCAACCCCAGCCCACCGTGCGCAGCGTGCTTCCGGAAAAATGGCAGCGGCTTGTGGATGCGTTTGAGCGGGATATTTCGGCCGCGCGCGCGGTTTTGCAGCAGAAGCACCCATCGTAGGCTGCCTGTTGTTGGTGCCGTGTGCGGGACCCGGCGGCGGCTTTGCGCAGGGTGCGGTTCACGTTCCGCCCGGACACGCGGTGGTGCTCAGCGCCAAGGGTCACATCCTTGTCCTGCCACCGACGGACGAGGAACGCCGGGCTGTGCAGCCTCATCCTTGGCACCCGGGCATCCCACCCGCCATGACGTTGGGGTCCTTGCGGGCGGCGCCGGAGACCACAAATGCGTGGTGCCCAAAGCCACGCACCACACAGGGGACCACACCACCGCAACAGCCTACGCCACCACGCCGTTGCGCATGGCCACGCCCAACATGCTGCGCCCGCGGTTCACTGCAACGTTGTCGCCCGGTCAGGCCCGGGGCCCGTGTGCTGCTCAAAGGTGCCACGCTTCTCATCAAAGCTGAACGTGTTGACCACTGGCGCCTGGGCCATGAAGCCCCCCAGCCTGGCCCCCGGGTCCTTCATGGTGGACACGAGATCCTGGAACGCTTCCCTGAGGCTGGCGCCGGTGCCGGTGGCGTAGATGGCGCGCATGGCCGCGGGCTGGATGAGCAGGGGGCCTCCCTCCAGGAAGAACTTCCCGCCGTCCTTGCGGGCCCGCAGGTCCGGAGCCACTTCCATCAGGGCGTTGAACTCCTTCTCCTGCGGCGTCCCCTTCAGCTCGGCACGCAACAGCTTGAGCATGCCGGACAACATCCCGTCCGGGATGGCATTGGCAGCCACGGCAGGGGGTGCCTTCTCCTGCGCCACGCGGTTGTCCAGGGACATGCCAACCCGCACGCCCCTCATGCCGCCGCCGCCCAGCTCGGTGGCCTTCTCCACGTTGGCGGCCGCGCGCTGCAGGCTCTTGAGGCTCTTGCCGTCCAGCGGCGCATCAAACCGCTGCGTGAGCAGCTCTCCCAGGACGTCCAGGGACCTCTCAAACGCCTGCTTCATGGATTTGGTGAGCGGCGCGGAGAAATCCCCCTTCTCAAAGGCCTTGAAGACGGCATTGGCGGCCTGGAGCGCTGCCTTGCTCTCCGTCTCCACCTTCTGCGCCCATGCGGCCGCCGCCTTGTTGACGCTTCCGCCCTGGATCTTTGTCATTGCCGTGCTCCTTGAGCTGCCCGGGCAGCCACCCGGTTCAAACACAAAACGTCATTTTTTCCCGGGCACCTGTACCTGGAAACGCGCCATGGGACCCGCCGCCACCGTGCCCTGCGGCCTCACCCCCGCGTCCAGGACGCCCTTGGGCCGTTGCAGGCCCATCAAATCCGCCACCTGGCGCGTCATGTCCGCGCCGCCCTGCGCCAGCTCTTCCCGGAAGAAGGTCTCCAGGCGGGTGCGCAGCTGCGCCGACAACAGGCCAATGAGGTGGTTCTCCAGCTTGCGGATCATGGCGTCCGGCGGGTCCTCCGGCGCCACCTTGGCCTCCACCGCAAAAGTCCCCACGGTGCCCAGCACAAACGCGTTGAGTTCCACCTTGGGGTTGGCCTTGCGCACCGCCAGGGACAACAGCGCCACCACCGCGCGTGCCTCAACGTCCGGCACCACGTGGGCGCCGTTTCCATCCTTGGCAACCAGCTGGCTCACCAACTGGCGCAGCTGTGTGCCGCCGTCCTGCAGTTCCATGCTCGGCACGGTACCGGCGCATCCAACCGCCAGCAAACCCGTGCCCGCAGGTTGTGATGCTCCCCGTCATGCACGGGTCACGTGCAGACTCATTGGCCGCGGGGCAACGTGGCGCCAGACGCATCAGACGCACCCGCGGCAAGGCCATCCAGGCGTATGACGCCCATGCCACCAGCACCGCCTCCGTTGGCAGTGCCGGTGAGGGCCAGTTTGCCGGCAGCCGCCGCAAACGGCACACTTCACTTGCGTGACCCACCAGGAGACGGGCTTGGAGCCAAACAACCCATCCACACAAGGCGTCCGCAGCAGTGCGTACGCTTGGGAGTGCCGGCGTTCACCCGAACGCCTGGAGGGCGATTTCACCAACCGGTGCACGTTTTCCAGCGGGCGGGCGGTGGCCGACGGAGAGCCGTCCACCCCGGGGCCCTCAACGCCGGCACGCATGAACCACTGTGGGCGGGTCACTGCAGCCCTGACGGGCGCACCACCGCGTCCGGCGGCCGCGGAATGATGGTCCAAAAACACTGAGTCATTGTTGTTTCCACGCTGGTGGATGGAGTCCAACATGATCCCACCTCTTCACTTTGTCTTCTCCCTGGCGCTCTCTGCCGGCCCGTCCGCATGTGAGCTTCCGTCAGGCATCTTGCCGCTGGGGACCGGGGACCAACCTCTGTCCCGCAGCGGGGACTTCAACGGGGATGGACGGGTGGACGTGTTGCGGTTTGTCAGCGTGGCGCCCGGAACGGCGTTGGGTGCCGGCGTGACCCTGTCCAACGCGCTGGGCAAGGAACCCGCGGTGCTTCCGGCCGGCGGGCTCAAGCGCGCCGTGTTGGTGTCCCATGTGCAGCCCAAGGGTGGCTGCCAGCACACGCTGCTTGCTCTGGAGGAGTTTCTGGCAACGCCCACCTGGGATGCCTTTGTGGAGGGAAAAGATGCCCAGGCGGCCACGCTGGTGAAGAAGGGAACCAAACCGCACCAGGCCTGGAAGAAGAAGGTGAAGGGTCTCAAGGCTGACGCGCTGGCGTTGGCCACCGAGGCGGGAATCCCCGTGCTGCTGCACCACACCCGCGGGGGCTACCTGGTGTTCTTCCCCGCCGAGGAACCCTGACGACGCCACGGGCTGGCGGCCTCCTCGGTTCTTCCTGGGCGGGTTGGGCTTCCAGAGGCAGTCCTTGACAGACCACGCCCGTTTTCTGCAGCGCTTGCGCTTGTGTTCTTCGCAGGGGGCGTGTTGAACCGGAGCAGCGCGTGGAGATGCGGCATCACGGTCATGCGCCCGCCCACGTGACGGCGTTGATGGAAGCGTTGAGCCCGCACCCGCCGGTTACGGTGCTTGTGGCGTGTTCGGTGTTGCCGTGGTCTTTCTTGTCGCTGGCGTCGAGGTCGAACCGGGCGCCGCGGGCGGCGGATGTGGCGTGGCGTTGCCCCGGGCCTTCTTCTCGTTCGCGTCTTCCACCGCGCCCAGGAAGAGGCCAATGCCCTTGGCAACCATCTTTTCGTCAACTTCGGGACCGGCCTTGCCGGAGAGAATCAGATCTATGGACCTGAGCGTGTCACCCACTGCGTCCACGGGCGCGGGGTGCGCTGGAACGCTGGCGCGGTCGGATTGCGCGCGCATCGCGTCCGTCAGCTTTCGAAGCTCCCCCGCCGTCACGTGCAGCTTGAGCCGGTAGTGTTTGAATGGGTCCTTCTTTGTCTTCTTCTCATCCATGTCTTCATGCAGCCTGGCCAGGGTCTTCTTGTGGCGCTGCTCCACGGTGAGCTTCTGGTCCTCCTCCATCTCCCTGAAGACGTCCCGTTCCTTGCCACCTGCCCGGTCGGCCCGGTTGGCCCGTTCAGCTTCCGGGTCAACCCAGCTCAGGCCCGTGGTTCCCGTGGCGCTCCTGTTTGCCACCATCATCCACAGCTCTTCCTGGGCGTTCCAATCAAGCGCGTCATGCCATGCCGCCAGCGCGTAACGGTTGATCTCGTTTCGCATGGCCTCCTTCTCCGCGTCGGGAACCTGGGCCCGGTTCACATAGAGCGGAACCAGGGATTTCACCGTGTCCACCAGCCAGATCTTGCTGGCCAGCAACTCGGCCAGGATGCGGGAGCCGCGCATGGCTGGAATGCGGCCCTTGTCGGCTGCAGTGACCACCTCCTCCACCTTGGCGCTGAAGCGCGCCTTCTCATCCGGAGTGAAGCCACCGCTCTTGATTGCACTTTGCACCGGCGCCGACGCCGCGGCGTTCACCAGCTTGGCTGCTCCACCCACGAACCACTCACCAAACGTCTTGGGGCCACCGTCCGGGTTGGCCCACACAGTACCAACCGCCAGCATGGAAATGACCACGCTGCCCAGCGCTGCGGGACTGCGACGTATGCGTCCTGATGAAACCATGGTGCACCCCTCCCGTGCTTCCGTGGACTCCTGTTTCAACCTTGTAGCCCAATTGTGCGTCCTGCCCTCAGGCGGTCCGGCACACACGCTCCTTCCTGGTCTCACCACCATGGTTGCCTGCGCAGGCACATTGCGCGTCCACATACGGCCCCCGCGCGCCCAGCACGCCATCCACGCGCTCAAAGACCACGCTCTTTGTCTCCAGCGTGGCCAACGCGCCAGCCCCAGAACAGGTCTGTTGATGGGTGGGGGGGACGTTTGGGTTGGCAACGTGGGCCCACATCCCACCGAAGGGCGTTTGTGGCCTGCCCGCGGCGGGCGCTGCTACAACCGCTTCAACCACCATGGGATGCGCAACCCTGCTCACCGTCCTGGCGCTGGCCAGCGCTGCTCCACCGCCTGACGCGCGGCCCGCGGTGGCCATTGCGGCCATGCGCAGCGCGGCGGAGATCAATCCGGATGTGGTTCGCGTGCTGGAGGACCGCGTGGCCGAGGTGGTGCGCCGCTCCAACGCCTTCTCCCGCGTGGTGGGAACGCGGGACATGGAGGCGGTGCTGGGTCTGGAGCAGACGCGGCAGCTGGTGAGCTGCGTGGCGGAAAGCTGCCTGGTGGAAATGGCGGGCGCCCTGGGCGTGGAACTGTTGCTGACCGGGCAACTGGCGCGCGTTGGCAAGACGCTGTCCCTCAACCTCAAGCTGCTCAATGCACGCAACGCCACGTTGGCCGGTGCGGTGAGTGCCACCTTTGACGAGGGAGAAGCCGCTGCACTGGCGGGCACTGAACTGCTCTCCAACAAGCTCCTCAAGGATGCGGGCCTGCTGCAGCCTCCAGCCAACGACGCGACAGCGCGGGCGCCCCAAGGCGGCGTGCTGCCCAAGGTGATCATGGGCGTGGGTGGTGTGGCGGCAGTGGCCGGCGGGCTTGCGCTCCTGGCGGGCGTGGCTGCGGCGGTGGGTGGTGCGTTGGTGTTGGTGGTGCCGTTGTTGACCTACGTGCCCACGCCAGGGCTGAGCGGGGACCTGCGGGTCATGCTGCTGCCGGGCGGGAGTGCGTTGTTGGCGGCTGTGGGCGGGGCGGGTTTTTTGCTGGGCGTGCTCCTGGTGGCGGCCGGCGTGACCAGCGGGGTGGCGGGATGGGTGCTCAACTGAACACCGTGTGGTTGGTGCGGTGGGGTCTTCTGTCCGGTGCGCTGGCCCTGACGGGCTGCCAGGCGTTGTGGCCACGGTGCCAATCCAATGCAGATTGTCCCACGGGATACGCTTGCCGTGATGATGGGCGGTGCATCGGCGTGCAGACCGCGGCGACGTCGTCGTCTTCGTCGTCATCATCATCCAGCGGCGGGGGGTCAAGCAGCAGCACACCGCCCTCCTCCGGTCCACAAAGCAGCAGCGCCGTGTCCGTGGGCAGCTCCAGCGGGACAACGTCATCTTCATTGGTTGCGTCCAGCTCTGTGGGGGCATCCAGCAGCAGCGGGCCGTTTTGCGGGGCCAATGACAACGTGGCTGCAGACCGCCCATTGGACTTCACCGTTGGGACCGAGTTCACCGCGGAGAGCTGCCGGGATGGGCGTGACGTGGTCTACTACTGGCGTGCAAGCGGACTGAACCTGCGCTTCAAGACGGAAGTGCGCCTGGACGTGGACCGGTTCCCCGTCAACGCCGGCCGCCCGTTGCAGCCGGTGTTCTACAACCTGACACGCGGCAACGGCCCAGAACTGTTTGGCGTGTTTGCGGGGGAATGCCGCGCCACCAACAATCCTTCAGAGAGCTGTATTGGGTACATCAACCAGGCCATGCCGGACCTGTTTTTGGAAGTCCGGCCCCGCCCGCTGGACGGCGGGGAACCCTACCTGGCCACCGGACGGTCCACCGTGGCCATCACCGCGCTGCCGTGTGCGCCGGCGCCCGCCAACACCTCCCCGGACGCCGCCATCCCATTTGGTTTTTTTGGCGGCGCCGAGGGCGCATTGTGCGCCACCGCAACCACCTACCATTGGCGTCATGCGTGCAATCAACCCAGCTGCGCCTACAACGGGCGTTTTGAGGATGACCCCGCGCGGGTGTCTCCGTTTGTGGTGGAGGTGACCCAACCAGGCGGGCGCGTGAGCTGCCCGGTGCGGGACGGTGGCGTCTTTGACTGTGAGGCGCTGGCGTTTGGTGACGGGGGCGCCAATCTGGTCCTGGTGCGCGTGGACCTGGACGCCGGCGTGGCGCCCATCCTGTCTGAATACGTGTCCCTGGGCGTGCGCGGGATTGTCCCGCCGGACGCTGGTACACCAGACGCAAACTGACCGGCGGACGCCACCGGGTCTGCCCTGCAACCCATTGACCCGCCGGGGTTGATGCGGCGTCTTGCGGGTTGGTTTCCCGTCGGGCAGGGTGCGCCGCGCCCCGTTTGGCCGGGCAGGGAGTGGTGGCAGGACCATGGGTTTCAACATCATTGGGCAGGACGCGCACCACGCTCGGCCACCTTCTTCCACGGCCACCAAGGGCTACCAGCAGGTGGCGCCGTTCCTTCCCATGACCATGAAGGAGGCGCGCGAGCGCGGCTGGGATGAGCTGGACGTGGTGTTTGTCACCGGGGATGCGTACGTGGACCACGCCAGCTTTGCCATGGCGGTGCTGGGCCGGGTGATGGAAGCGCGCGGCTACCGCGTGGGCATCCTGGCGCAACCGGACTGGCGCAACCCGGAGGTCTTCAAGGAGTTTGGGCGTCCCAAGGTCTGTTTTGCGGTGAGCGCGGGCAACCTGGACTCCATGCTCAACCACTACACGGCGCACAAGCGTCCCCGTCGTGATGATGCGTATTCACCACACGCGCGCGCGGGGCTGCGGCCGGACAAGCCCAGCATCATGTACACGCAGCGCTGCAAGCAGGCCTTCCCGGATGTGCCCGTGCTTCTTGGCGGGCTGGAAGCGTCCATGCGGCGGCTGGCGCACTACGACTATTGGTCAGACACCGTGAAGCGCTCCATCCTGGTGGACGCCAAGGCGGACCTGCTGGTGTACGGCCTGGGCGAACGGCCGCTCTTGGAGATCCTGGCACGCGTCAAAGCTGGCGAGGAGATGCGCCGCATCCGGGATGTTCGCGGGACCGCGTACGTGTTGGGTGGCAATGAGACGGTGGCGGTGTTGGGCGCCAAGGATGCCAGCCCCAAGGGCCGTGGCCGCAAGCTGGACACCGCGGTGTCCGGTTTTGACGCGTTGGAGGTGCCCGCGTTTGACCTGATACGCACCGACAAGAGCGCCTTTGCGTTGACCCAGCATGACTTCCACCGCGAGCAGAACCCGCACAACGCCCGCGCGCTCATCCAACGCCACGGGGACATGGCGGTGGTGCAGAACCCGCCGCAACACGCGCTGGAAATGGCGGAGATGGATTGGATCTACAGCCTCCCGTACAACAAGGTTCCGCACCCCAGCTACGGTGATGCCCGCATCCCCGCGTATGAGATGGTGCGTTTCTCCATCCAGGTGATGCGCGGGTGTTTTGGCGGCTGTACGTTCTGCGCCATCACCGAACACCAGGGCAAAGCCGTGCAGAGCCGCAGCGAGGACTCCATCCTGGCGGAGGTGGCGGACCTGCAACGCGTGCCAGGTTTCACCGGCGTGGTGTCTGACCTGGGTGGTCCCACCGCCAACATGTACCGGCTGGAGTGCAGTGACCCGGAGACGGAGAAAGTCTGCCGGCGTCACAGCTGCGTGCATCCCACCATCTGCCCCAAGCTGGGCGTGGACCAGGGGCCGGTGGTGGACCTCATGCGGCGGGCGCGCAACACCCCCGGCATCAAGAAGGTCCTCATTGCCTCCGGCGTGCGCATGGACCTGGCGGATGATGCCTACATTGAAGAACTGGCCACCCACCACGTGGGCGGTCACCTCAAGGTGGCGCCGGAACACGTGGACCCGGAAACACTGGCGCGCATGAAGAAGCCTGGCGTGGATGTGTTTGTGCGGTTCAAGGACAGGTTTGAAAAGGCCAGCCAGAAGGCCGGCAAGGAGCAGTACCTGGTCCCGTACTTTGTCTCGTCGCACCCGGGGTGTGACGTGGACGGCGCCATCACGCTGGCCAACTTCCTCAAGGAGGGCAACTTCCGCCCGGACCAGGTGCAGGACTTCATTCCCACGCCCATGACGCCGGCCACGTGCATGTGGTTCACGGGGATTGATCCCATCACCATGAAAGAGGCCTACGTGGAGAAGGACCAGGAGAAGAAGCGCCAGCAAAAGGCGCTCATGCAGTTCTGGCGTCCGGAAAACCACGGTCTGGTGAAAGAAGCCTTGCGTGACGCCGGACGGACGGACCTCATTGGACGCGGGCGCACCGCGCTGGTGGAGGAATACCAGCGCATGGGCTGGCAGCCACCCAAGGACAAGGGCAAGTTCCACGGCCGCCCCAAGCGCAAGTCCCATCCCACCACGCCGGGCTGAAGCGCGGGACAATCCTTCAGAGGTTCACAATGACGTTGGGCCGTGTGGGCGGCCTGGGCGGGGGATTTCCACCGCCACGCCACCCGCGCCACCAATGGTCCTGGCCCTGCCAGGACGCGTCCATCACACAACGCAACGCGCCGCGCGCCACGCACACCGGATGGTCCACGCGCACGTTGCGGGCGTTGCCCAGCTCCAACGCGCGCTCCATCCACCCCTGGAACGTGAGACAGAACGCTTCATCCGCCTCGGGGTGTTCATACAGCGCGCACATGACGCTCACCGGCGTGCGGTCCACCGTCCACCGCCCGCGGTCATGGTAGGTGCGCCACATGCGGGAAGACAGCTCCATGACCCAGCCGGGATTTCCCAAGCGCAGCACGGCGCGGAAAAAGCGCGCAATGTCATGTTCGGCCATGAAGCGGCCCACCTCCGGCAACAACGCAAGGTCCCCCTGCCCCATGACCACGTCCACCGCACGCAACAGGTGGCACTGCGCGTGGAAGGGAACCCACATGGACGGCGTCAATGCCAGCTGCGTGGGCGCGCCGGGCGGCACGCGCAACGCCGCAAGGTCCCCGGGCGGCAGCAACGCCAGCACCTGCGGCACCAGCTGCGGCCCACCCACGTCCCGCACATAGGCCACTGCGGCCAACGGGTTTTTGGCGCTGGTTTGTGCGGGGGTCTCCCCCGGCAACGGGGTCCTGGGGGTCACAAGGCCGGGATGCATGAACGCACAAGGCTAGGGACCCCGGCGTGCCAGGTCCACCGTGCCTCAGGTGGTCAACCTGCACACGGTTGCCGGAGTGCGTCAGCGGTAGCTGGAGGTGTCCACCACGGTCACGGTGCTGGCGGCGTTGTTGGCCACGTAGAGGCGGCTTCCATCCGGGGACAGCGCCAGGAACACCGGGCTGGTTTCCACCGCGGCGGTGTGGACCACCGTGTCCCGCGTGGTGCTTTGCGCTCCAATGTCCAACACCGTCACGTTGGACGTGGCGTAGTTGGTGACAAACAAGTGGTTGCCCGTGCGGGAACGGATGGCGGCCACCGGGCCACCCCAGCTGCCCAGGTGGGGACCGGGCAAAGACACCGCAGCGCCCAGGTCCAAGGCATCCAGGCGCTTCACCACATTTTCGCCGCTGGCCAGCGCGTAGACGTATTGGCCCTGCGCGTCCGGCAGCGTGGCGTGCGGGAACTGGCCCACCGCTGCGGTGTGGGTGACCTGGGCTGTTGCAACGTCCACGCGGTGCACGGTGCCGCCGGTCCAGCTGTTGACGTACAGCGTGGCGCCATCCTCCGAAAGTTCCACCCAGCACACGTACCCACCGGTGATGTCCACCCGCCAGGTGTCCACGGTGTTGGTGGACGTGTTGATGCGGTTGACCCAGCCGGCGTTACCCGGCCCGTTGCTGGCCACGTACACGTATTGGCCGTCTGGTGACACCGCCAGCGCATCCGGCACCAGGATGGAAAACTGCGCGGCCCCGCCCACCACTGCCTCCACCGTGTTGGACAAGGTGGAAATCACGGTCACCGCGTTGTCCAGGGAGTAGTGCGCCACGTACAGGCGGTTGCCATCTGGACTCAGCCGCGCGCTGTGACCGCCCGCCGCCACTGGGATGTCCCGCTGCAACACACCGCCGTGGGAGAACACCTGCACGCTGGAGCGCAATCCCGCTGCCACCGGGAGGCTGTTGGGTCCTTCGTGACGGGCGCCGGCCACCACGTAGATGGCGTCTGGGGTCACCGCAATCCCGTTGGGGTAGTTGGCCACCGCAAAGGACTGCCCCGGCGGCAGCGGGTTGCCACCTGCGTCCGGCGCACCGGCGTCACCCACACTGCCCGCGTCAGATGCAGGCTGCGCACCGGTGCAACCGGCCTGCACCAACAGCGCGGCCACCACTGCAATCAAGCCTGCATTGTTTCCACCTGCACCCATTGGAACAACCCCGTCTCCCACGCCGCGGTGGTGTGTAGCCCCCGCCGTCACCACCAACAACGCGAACAAAGCTGTGTCCCGGGTCACAACGTGGCGCTGCGCCGCCGCCACCACAACAACGCCACCAGCCACAGCCCTCCAAGCCAGGCTGCTGCAAGCCCAAGTCCCAGGCCTGGTGGCGCGTAGTGCATCACCACGGCGTGCCGGCCGGGCGGCACCAGCACCGCACGCTGGAAGATGTTGGCGCGCAACAACGCCTGGTCCACGCCATCCACGGTCACCGTCCAACCCGGTGCAAAACTCCCGCGCACCACCACCAGCGCGCTGGCCTGCGCCTCCACGGTGAAACGCTGTTCACCGTCCCGGTCCAGGACATCCAAGAGCCGGGCATGCGGGTCCAACTGCGGCAGCCTGTCCACCGCCACCACGGCTTGGGGCCCTTGGGGTGAGGCCAGAAGAAATCCCGCGCTCACGTCGTCCTGCTGCGCGCGGGCGTCGTGTTCTGCGGAGATACGCGCCTTGGCGGCCAACACGTCCAGGTCCTGCCAGCGCCCTCCCGCGCCAAGGTCCATCTCAACGCGGCCCTCGGTCACACCACCGTGCAGCGCGGATCCATCCCGGCGCACCACCAGGCGTTGCGCTCCAAGGCGTTGCGCCAGCACCGCCAGGCGCGCGTTGTCCAGGTGCGCCACGGTGCCGGTGAAGAACAGCCGCACGTGCCGTGGCTCCAGCCGCGAGAAATCCTGCGCCGCAGTTTCAGCCGCACCAAGCATCACCGGTGCGTGGGGCTGGGAGACCGCCATGGTGAGCCGGCCGTAGAGATCGTTCTGTTCCAGCGTGGGGTCCAGCGCCGCCGGCGCAAACAGGGGCTCGCCACGCGCGGTGGCCAACACGCGCTGGCCCACGACGTACGGGCGGGTCATTTCCAGCGGTGCCTGCAGGATGCGTGACGTTGGGGTGAACAGCACCAGGGCCTGCATGGACAGCGTCATCTCCAGCGCGCCCAGCACCACCCAACTGCCCTCCAATGCGCGCGGGCGGTCCCGCAGCGTGGCGCACGCCAGGCCCAACAACACCATGATGGCGCCGGAAAATGTGAAGGATGCCTGCATCAACTCCAGCGCCGCGGCCTGCTGCAACTCTGCCTGGGCCAGCGGTTCCACCAGCACGGGGGCCACCCAGGATGACGCCATCAACAACGCCACCCCAAGCAACGGCACCAGCGCCGCGCGGCGCGGCACCCAGCGGCAACGCAGCGCGCGGCTGCCAGATTGCGCCGCCGCAAGCACCAGACACAGGCTGGCGGGCTCCAACAGCTTGTCCGGAAACCGCATGCCCAAAAACTGCCACAGCCATGCGGTGCCCGGAACCACATCCCCGCGGGACAACACGCCCAGGGCCAACGCGGCCGCCAACAGCGGCCAACAGCGGCGTGAGCGCAGCAGGCGCCGGTCCATCAACAGCAACAACAGAACCGTGAGCCATCCCAGAAACACGTTGTCCACCAGGTTGGCGGTGGTCTCTTCCCGCACCGACGACAATCCCGCACCCGCGCCGGATGCACCACCCAGACCCGCCGCACCTGGTGCCACGCTGTTGAGCAGGCTGGCCGTGCTGAATTGGGCCCTGGGGCTGACTGTCAATCCCTCTCGCGCGCTGGCCATCACCACCGCCGCCTGCGGGACCACAACCGGCCCGGCCAACAACACCCCGGCCACTGCGGCCCCCGTGAGGGTGACGCCTGCACGCCGCCGTTGACGGCGGGGCACCACGCTCCACGCAACCACCGCGGTCACCACGGCGCGCCCAAAAAGCACCAACGGGTCCGGGAACATCCAGGCCCACGCGGTGCATGCCGCCAGCAACACCACGCCGCCGGGCTGCCCACGCACGGCCCGCACCGCGGCGTACGCCAGCCACGGCAACACCGCATGACGTGCGGCGTGACCCACCGTCCAGGTGGAGGCCACCGGGCCACACGCCACCCAAGCCACCCCTGCCCACGCGGCCAGCGCCAGACGCACGCGCAACGCGCGCGCCAGCGCCATGACGCCCACGCTGGCCAGCACCACAAAGCCCCAGAGCTGCACACCAAACGCATGCAACGGCTCCAGCAGCACGTAGAGCCAGACCAAGGGGCTTGCCACCTCGGCGGACGGGTGGTGGAACACCGGCATCCCGCCGCCCAGCCGTTCACTCCACCAAGGCCACTGGCCCGCGCGCCACAACCTGCCGGCTTCAGCGCCGTAGGGGACGGAGAAGCCCAGCACATCCCGCGTGAACAACGTGTGGGTCCCCGCCAGGACGTCCCAGAACCACAGTGTCTCCACGGCGAGGACTGCCAAGACCAGGGCCAGGGTCCAACGCGTGCGCGGGTTCATGCAGCAGTCATGATGGGCCCACCAGGGACCTTGCAGCAACCACCGGCAGCGTCCTTGCGGACTTCTCAGTCCACGTGCTGTGCATCAAGGTCCGCCAGCCAGGGGTCCTTCAGCGTGACGCTGGCGCCGTGCTGCTGCCACCACGCTGCGTAGAGATCCTTCAGCGGCGCATCTTCTCCGGACACCCCACGCTCCGGCTGCGGCAGGCGGGCGGCCGCAGCACTGTTGGACAAGAGCACCCGCAGGCGCTTCTCAAGGTTGCGCCGCGGCACGGTGACCATGCCGGCGTTGTCCTTTGCGTCAAACAACGTCAGCGCGCGGGGCATGGCGTCCTTGTCTCCCCGGGAGGCGCGCACCACCGCAACCCATTGGCCTGCCTCACCCGGCAGGTCTGCGGCGTCCTTGAGCAGCGCCTGGCATTTTTCCTTGGCGTGGAAACACCCGTAGACCGCGCCGGCCGCACGAACGTACGGGTCGGTGGCCTGCCGCAACGTGTCCATGGCCGCGGGGCAATCCCGCGCGCACACCCAGCCCAGGTAAGACGCCATCCGGTAGCCCGCGTGTTGTGCTTCCCAATGGTCCTCGCCACCGGCGCGCTGTTTGAGCCACGCGGCGGCGGCCAGCGGGTCTTCGCGCGCCACCAATGAAAACCCATTGGCAGCCTCTGGCGTGTTCTGCAGCAACGCGTCCCGCGCTGCCACCACGGCTTCGGCTGAAGGCGGTGGCACCGGGGCGGGTGGCTCCATGGCTTTCACCGGGCCCACGCGCGCGCGCAGGTTCTCCAACAACCATGCGGGAACCACCTCACCACGCAACATGCCCTTGGGACGCGCCTCAACCCACGCCAGCGTCTGGGCGCCACCGGCGGACAACAGGGCCATCAAGGCGTGTTCATCCCGCTTGGCGTCCCGCGCCACCACATCCAGCAGCCCGGCAACGCTCTTTGCCTTTTGCGCGCTGGTCCACACCTTGCGGGCAGCGGCGCCGCGTGGGGTGCGCACCAGTTTCTCATCCGGCATTCCCAGGCCCATGCCCAGGCGCTTGCGAAACACCGCACGCAACACCGCGAGCTCGGCGTCCGGCTCCTGCAGCAGCGCCCCAATGCGCGTGCGCGCCACCTTGAGCCACGCCTCCCCTTTGGCGCCGTCCACGGGAAACACGCCCTGGAACAACGGCGTCTCCACGTCTGCCTTGATGTTGCGCCACCACAGCGGGACCGCCGCGCCCATGGTGTGGCTGGTGACGTTGGACGGCGCGTGGCCGGCGTGGGCGGTCACCAACCAGCGCTGTCCCACCAGCGCGATTGGAAACTGGGGCTCCCACACGTTGGCCGCCACCCGCACCGCAACGGTGTCTCCCGTCTTGAATGTGCCCTTGAAGGACTCCACCACGCGGTGGTGCGCCACGCCGCCACCGGCCACCGTACATTCCACCACCGCAACCACGTCCGATTGCAGGACCAGTTCCTCAAATGTGGCGGGGTCAATGGTGGTGGCCAGCGCCGGTGCGCACCAGCCCGCCAGCAGCAACACGCCCAAACGGGACCAGACCTTGTGCATGGGGCCTCCCTGTTGCGGGTCCTGGCAAACTGTTGCCGCTCCGCTTTGCCGCGGCAACCACCCGTCAGGGTGGGACAGGCATTTTCTGGAGCAGGCGCAGCGTCGGTGGCGCACCACACCATCACCATGCAAGCGTGGTTTCTTCTGGAGGCAAACATGAGTGCCGCAGCGCAGGTTCCCGCGTCCATCCTGGTGGTGGATGACACGCAAGACGTGCGTGATGTGTTGTGCGCTCGGCTGGCGGGACACGGCTACCGCGTGGACACCGCACCAGACGGCGTGGTGGGTCTGGAGAAGGCCCGCGCGGCCCCGTATGACGTCATCCTCCTGGACGTCATGATGCCCAACCTGGATGGCGTGGCGGTGCTCACCGCGCTCAAGCAGGATCCGGTCACACGGTACATTCCCGTGGTCATGATCAGCGCGGATACCGACCATGCGCTGGTGGCCCGCTGCATTGCGCTTGGTGCCGAGGATTATCTCCCCAAGCCCTTCAACGGCCTGCTGCTCAGGGCGCGTGTTGGCGCGTGCCTGGTGCGCAAACGCTGGCATGACCAGGAGGTGCGCTACCTCAAGCTGCTGGAAGAGGAACGCCGCGAAGCCGACCGGTTGCTCTTGCACGTCCTGCCACCACCCATTGCGGACCGGGTGAAGCGCGGGGAGCGCATCATTGCGGACCGCATCCCATCCGCCACGGTGATGTTTGCGGACCTGGTGGGCTTCACCGTGTTGGCCTCCCGGGTGTCCCCCGGCGAGCTGGTGGCATTGTTGTCTGACGTGTTCTCTGCGTTTGACGTCCTGGTGGACCGCCACGGTCTGTACAAGGTGAAGACGGTGGGGGACGCGTACATGGTGGCCGGTGGCGTACCGCTGCCGCACGTGGACCACGCGGGCAGTGTGGCCCGCCTGGCGGTGTTGATGCGGGATGTCCTGGCAGGCGTTTCAACGCCGGACCAGATGCCCCTGCAATTGCGGGTGGGCATCCACACCGGACCGTTGGTGGCGGGTGTGCTGGGCACCGTGCGCATGTCCTATGACGTCTGGGGTGACACGGTGAACGTGGCCAGCCGCATGTGCTCGCTGGCCTCCCCGGGCATGATCCACCTGTCAGACACCACCGCGCAACAACTGGGCAGTGGGTTCAGCGTGAAACTACGCGGACCCATGGAGGTCAAAGGCAAAGGCAGCATGGTCACGCACATCCTGGAAAGCGCCCGGTGATGGCGCGCCACGGCCGTGCCCCCAAACCGCTTGCGCTTCAGGAGCGCCGGAACAAACGCCCCAACCACGCCCTGGCGCGCGCGGTGGGCAACACCGGCGAGGACGTTGTGCGGTGCGGGTGGGACGCCGGTGCCGCAACCGGCGGAACCGACAGGGGGCGATGCAGAACCTGCGCGGGGTTGGAGCGCGCATGATGGGCCTTGGCCACGTTGACCGGAATCACGGTGAAACCCCGGCTGCTGGACACCCGAGGCGCCGCCGCCACCGGCGCCCCCGTTCCGCAGCGCACGCACGGGCCATCCCCGCCAGAGAGCAACGCGCCACACGTCTGACAACATTGGATGGCGCCCATGAACCCTCCACGGTGAACTGTGGGCAGGAGTACCTGGGCGCACCTTGATGCGCCATCCGCCGGTTGGCGGTCCTGCCACACTCACGGTGCGCCGCCGTGGCGCGCCAGGTGGTCCACCATGGAGATCAATGTGGGAAGCCTGTGGTCACCCGCCATGGCTTTCACCGCCGCCGCGGCGTCCTCCAGGTCCAGGCCTTGTGCCGTGACAAACAGCGGCTTGTGGCTGCTGCCCCGGAGCACGGGGATGCCGGGCGCGCCCACAAAAGCCGTCTTGGCCACGCCCACCACCGCCACCTTCGCTTGCAACGCTTCAAAGAGGTGCGCCCCCAGGCCGGGGCGTTGTGGCCCCAGCCAGACAAAGCCGTCCACCACCACCAGCTCCACGGGGTCATTCAGCGCCTTGAGCACCGCAAGCAGGCACGGAAGTTCGCGCTCAAAAAACCGGCCGGGCTGGTAAGGCGCCACCGTCTCCACCACCACGCGGTGCCGGGACACGGGCGCAGCGTCGGAAAGAGCACGCACCAACACACACGCCGCGGCCGCGCCGCCCTCGGGCAGGTAGTGCACGTCGGTGATGGCAATCATGCGGGGACCACGCGCCTTAGAGGGAGACGCCCATCTTCTGCATCACGCGCTCCACCGGATAGTCCAGCCGGCGCGCCACCGCTGCGGCCATGACCGCCTTGTCCGCGCTGCCCATCAACGGGTCACCCTTGAGCACCGCCATGGGTGTGGCCTCAATGCGCCGCAACAATTCACCGTACACCGTGGTGATGAGACACAGGATGAACGCACAGTCCGGCTGCATGGCGGCGTACTGCGCCTCCGCCGTTGCCGTGCCGCGTTTCTCCAACACGTGCGCACGTCCACACAGCTCCTTGACCAGTCCGGCCCAACGCGGGTCATCACTGGGGCTCTTCAGCAACGCGCGCACCGCGTGTTCATCCAGGCCATGGGCCACCATGTCTGCGGTGGACAGGTAGACCAGCCCCGTCTCACCCACCGCCATGTCCTCCTTCACGTCCCGCAGGATGTGGGCCAGGTACGCAAACAGTCCCAGGTCCCGGCCGCAGCCTTCAAAATCAAACGCATGGACGCGGTAGACGCCGTCTGCCTCTTTTTGCGCCGCCAGCAGGTAGACGTAGATGATGGTGGGCGCCACCGTGGCCCCTTCGCCGTAGCGCAGGAACTCCGGAAAATCCCTGAAGCGCGGGTGGTCCACGTCAAAGCGCATGGCGTCCACAAAATTCAGCCACACCTGCAACGGCACGGGGAACGTGCGCGCAGCGGCGGCCATTCCAATGTCCACCGGGTCCTGGCTTATGTGCCCGGCATACGCATCCCGGATGCGGCGCTCCCAACGGTCCAGCTCCGCTTTGAGTTCGGCCCGTACACCTGCGGGCGCAGCGGCCTTGTCCGGCACGTTGTCAATGAAGTCATCCACCAGGCGCATCACCGCGTACATGGCAATAAACGCGTCATACCGGGCGCGGTCCTCAAAGAACTGGCTGGTCAGGTACAGGTTGCTGCGGTCCTTGGCGGCGATCTTCTCGCATACGTCCAGCGCGGCTTTCAGACGTGCGGCATCCACGCCGGGGGGCGCAATCAGGTGGCTCACGCGGGTACCTCGGCCTGGGGAGAAGGGTTGGGAGTGTGGAGGGCGGCCGGGCCACGGGTGAACACCGCGCCCAGGACACCGCGTGCGCTCACCACGTCATGGCGCGGCGTGACGTGGCCCAACAACGCCAGGAACGCGTGGCGCAGGCCGGGATGCACCGCGCACAACCGCGTGGCAAAGGACATCACCGCCGCATTGGCGTGCACGCGCTGGAGCCGTTGGCCCAACGCCGCTTCGCCCAGGAACTGCGCGCGGCACCGCTGGTCATACGGCATCAACGCCTGCCGGCTCACGTCACCCTGGGCCAACGCGTGCGCCAGCACGTCACCCGCATGCCGGCCGGCCATCAACGCGTGGTGGATGCCGTGGCCGGTGAACGGGTCCACCATGGCGCCGGCGTCACCCACCAGGACCACACCGTCGGCAACAATGGGCCGCCCCTCGCTGGTGCCCGGCAAGGACCAGCCCTTGAGCTTGGGGACATCCACACCAGCCAGCCGCTCACCAAACAGCGGAACCTGCTCACGCAGTTCATTGAACATCTGCGTGGGGGTCTTGCCCAGACGTTCGGCGTCCGCCTTGATGATGCCCACGCCAATGTTCCACTCATCCGCCGCCACGGGGAGAATCCACGTGCATCCCGGCAAAGACCGCTGCGTGGTGAAAATCTCCAGGTAGGGCTGTGGCAGGTGCACACCTTTGACGTACGTGCGTGCGGCCAGACACAGGTGCGCCGGGTGCTGGTTGAAAACCCCAAGCGACCGCGCCACCGCGCTGGTGGCGCCGTCCGCCCCCACCACGGCGCGCGCAAGCATCTTCTGCGTGAGGCCATCCGGGCGTTTGACCTCCAGGCCCACCACCGCACCCGCGGCGTCTTTGATGACACCCTGAACTTCGTGGCCTTCCAGGACGGTGGCCCCGGCGGCCCGCGCCTGCTGGAGCAACCACTGGTCCAACACCAGGCGCTTCACAATCCACCAATCCCGGGCCGCCCCGGTGCCGTCACGGAACACGCCGGAGACCTGCGCCCCGTTGGGCGCCACATACCGGCTGCCGGTGCACAGGTAGCCCTTGGCGCGCAGCTCCTCCCACGGCAGCCCCAGCGCCTTGATGGTGTCCTGCGCCTCAGGGAGCACCACGTCACCGCACACCTTGTCCCGGGGGAACAACGCGCGGTCCAGCACCACCACCGGCACGCCGTGGCGGCGCAACTGCACGGCGGTGGCGCTGCCGCCAGGTCCACCACCAGCAATGATCACGGGAAGCTGCGCGTTCATTGTGTCCACCAATGGCCCCGCGGGGCGCGGCAATCCAGCGTGGGAACACGTTGCTGTCAAGGCCCGCTTATTGACCCGCGGACGAATTCGCCGAGGAGACACCCCCGTCCGGCGCCGCTGCTGGCGCCACCACCGGCAAGGGTGACGTCGGCGCGGGCGCGGGCATGGCCAGCGCGTGCCGGCGCAGGCCCCGCAACGTGTCTGCAATGGCGTTGGGCGCCACCCGTTTGAGGACAAAGCCGGGGATGGCAAAAGGCGGGACGGTGACGACGGTGTAGGTGACGCGTGTGCCGCCGGGAACGGGGTCCAGTTGGTAGCGCGCGTCAAACTGTTTGATGCTGCCCTCCACGCGCTGCCAGCGCACCACGGCACCCCCGTTGGGCTGGCGCTCGCCGGTGGCCTCACACGTTGCGTACGGGTCAGGCAGCAGCGGCGGCGCCTTGGACTTCCGGTAGAAGCGGCCGTTGAGCCCTCCCTTGGATTCACCCCGGTATTCCAGCGTCTCCGGCAGCCAGTCCCCAAGGTGGCCAAAGTCCGTCAGCGCGGCCAGCACCGTCTCCACCGGCCGGTTGATCACCACCACGGCGTGCGCGTGCATGGCGTCATCCTTCTTGTCCACCGTGCCGGTGACGCCGTCCTTGTCAAACGCCACCGGGTCCGCGTGGACCACGCCCGGACCCAGGACACCCCACGCCAAGAGCAACACCGTTGGCCACATGCGCATGATGCTGTGTTACCGCCCCGCCGCGGGGTTGCGCCACCGTAACCGCACCGGGTGCGCCCACGTAGGAGGGATGCATGACCCACCGGCTGGCTCTGGGGATGGTCTTTCTGCTGGCGCCGCTTGTGGGCTGCTACGGCGGACAGCGCCGGGTGAATGTGCCGCCCAAGGACCCCACAGACGTGGTGGCGGCGGTGGAGAAGTCAGACGCGCAATGGCGCGCCAGCTTGAGCCCGCAGCAATACGCCATCCTGCGCCAGGGCCGCACCGAACCTCCTTTTGGCGGCGCGTTGTGGGACGTCCACGAACACGGCGTCTACCACTGCGCGGGCTGTGGGCAGGTGCTGTTTGAATCATCACGCAAGTTTGACAGTGGCACCGGGTGGCCCAGCTTCCGCGCGCCGGTGCGGCAGGCTGCCTTGGACACGCTGCCGGATGACACGTTGGCCACGCTGCGCACTGAAGTGCGCTGTGCGGCCTGTGGCGGGCACCTGGGCCACGTGTTTGACGACGGGGAGCCCAACGGGCCGCTGCGGTACTGCATCAACTCCGCAGCACTCACGTTTGAAGCCACGCCGGACCCCGCGCCGGGCACTGGTGTGCTTATCCACCGGCCAGGACCCGTGCGGTGACGTCGTTAGTCTTGCGTGGGTGGCTCGTTCAGTTCCCCAGGCACATGCACGCGCGCCGCGCCAGGGTGACCTCGCGCAGCGGCGGGAGTTTGCTTTCCGCGTTCTTGAAACGCTCCAACAGCGCCTTCTTCACCGCGTCTGCGTTGCGCGCGTTGACCAGCAGGCAGCGGCTCCCCGGCGTGGCGGGCATCTTGAAATACACATCCAGCGTTTGTTGGCCGCCCACCGCCGGGAGCGCCACCACCGCGCTGCGCACCTCTTCTCCGGCCACGTGCGCCACCACCATCTTCTGCCCCTCGGCCGAACTGGTGGTGGCGCGGTTGCGCAACCGCGCATGGCACACGCCGCGTTGCGGGTAGTGCTTGTCCACCGCCGCCAGGCGTTCTCCGTGCGCTTTCACCGCGGCGTTGACCGTGTCTTGCAGCGCCAGCACGCGGGCGCGTTCTCCGTCCACAAACACCATCATGTCCCGGTCAAACATCCCCACATCCGTCCCGGTGTCCCCCGCTTCACACGCGGCACACGGCGGCTCCAGGTCCAGTTCGCGCACGCACGCATGGCTGCGCGGCTTGCCCTTCTGCAGCTCCTCGTCGGACGGGACGGTCACGCTGGCCTGGGCGGGATCCCCGCGGCAGCCCTGCAGCCATTCCAACTCCTCCACGTCCAGCCCCATGAGCACCGCCGGCGCGCCGGCCACGCGCAGCGCGGCCTGGACCGCCAGTTCGTACTGCCCCGCGGAAAAAGCAGCGCCCACCAGGTCCTTGGCGGCCGTGGCATCCGCCGGGTCCAACGCCAACAGCTGCTCCAGGGCCAACACTGCTTCCGCGTACGCATTGTTGGCCAGCGCATCCTTGATGGTGACCCGCAGCGTCTTTTTGTCCACCGGGGACGGGCCCAGCAGACCCGCCGGCACGTACAGCTCCGTCTCGGGCGGCTTGGACCCGCCGGACGCCTTCTTCCTGGGCGGGGGTGACGCGGGCGGTGATTCCGGCGGTGGCGCAAACGGGTCCACCACCAGGGACTGCGGGTTGGGATGTCCCTTCCAGGCCACGCGCGCCCATTTTCCATCGTGACCGCGCACGGCCACCGGCGTGTTGAGCGCCAGCCAGGTCACCACCTTGGCGGTTGCGGTGGGTCCCTTGCGTGCCGGCAGCCGCGGCACGCTCACCACCGCCAGCACGCCGGGCTTGAGGTCCGGGTCCGCCTTGGGCATCACCACTTTCTGCTCGGGGGCGCGCCGCCGGTAGTTGCCCGAATCCGGCGCACCCACCGCGCGCAACACCGCCGCGGCCAGCCCCTGCACGGGGGCGTTGGTCTCATCCAATCCAGCCGCTGCCCGCGCCCACACCGCCGCATCCGAAAAGCGCCCGTCCAACAGCGCCTGGCGGGTCTTGTCCAACGCCGTCTCCAGCGTGGGGGCGGTGGCAGACAGCTGGTCCATCAACACAAAACCGGTGATGCGCCCGTCCACCACGGAAAATCCAAACCCCGGCAGGGACACCGGCACGTTGGACAACACATCCACCTTGGACCCAAACGCCAGGCGCTCCAGGATCTGGCCACGCGCGTACGGCTCCTTGAGACGCACGGCCTCGGGGACGGCCACAAAATGCGCCGTGGTGGTGAACGCCGGGATTTCCGCCGCGGTGTCCATGGGGACATAGGCGGTGCGCCCGTCATTGAGGCGGATCACCCAGTGGTTCTTGTCCCCAAAGACCCCCGGCGCGCCGCCCTTGAGCGGGCTTCCCAGCCGGGCCGTGGCCAGCACCTTGGCGCCCTCGCCGGTGCCGTCACGCAAGGGCAATGACGCCACCACCACCGTGAGTTTTTTGTCCGCCTGCGGCGTGCAGGCGCCGGCGCCAACAAAAGCCACCAACGCGCCGCCAAGCAGCACGGAGGACAGGTGGTGGTGGTGGGTCTGGGTCACGCCGGGCGTTCTAGCGCGCAACGCCGGGCGGGGGCACGCCTTTCTGCCCTTCCCGGTGGTCCGCCTCCAGTGGCCAAGGCTTGCACGCCGAAAAGTGCGGGTGCAGGGTCCCGCGCCCGCGCCAGGGTGCGCGGTGGGCACGTCAAGACCAACGGAGTGGGAATCCCATGTGGGCTGTGGTGTTGGTGCTTTTCGCAAATGCCGGCATTCCCCCGTCACCGCCGGCAGGGCGTGAACCGCACGTGCTGCTGTTGGCAAAAGCCAAGACCCCCAAGGCTGCCAAAAAGCCCCGCAAAGGCGAACCACCCGCAAAACCGCCGGTGGCGGCGGAGCCCACGCCCCCCGCAGCCGAGCCTCCCGCGCCACCTCCAGCGCCCGCCCCGGCGGTGGCGCCGTCGGGTGCGGCGCCGGCCCCCGCGCCAGTGGCCCCGGCGGATGTGCTGGCGGTGTTGCCCATCCGCGTGGTGGGCGGAGGCGCCCAGGAAGCCGCACCCCTGCTCAGCACGCTGTTGGCCGCAGAGCTGGAGCAGCTGTCTGACGCACGCGTCATCAGCGCGGGGGAAGTGGACGCGCTGCTGCAAAATGAAGCCGAACGCCAGGGTGTGGGCGCCCGTGACGACGGGGCGCTGCAGGAAATTGTGGGAGCGCTTGGGGCCCGGCGCGTGGTGACCGGCGAACTGGGCCGCCAGGGGGCACTGCATGTCTGGCACGTGAGCCTGGTGGCCACGGAGGACAACAGCGTGGAGACCCGCGTGGACGTCAAGGCGCGCACCGTGGAAGCGCTCACCGCCCAGGTACGGGATGTTGCCTTCACGCTGCTGGGCCGGGCGGATGAGGTGAAGCTGGAAGGCGCGGCGGCGCAAAAACGCATGGGCCTGGAGCGCGAAGAAGCGCTGGTGGAGTTCTCCCGCTACCGGCAATCCCAACCGGACGTCACCACCACCGAGGCGTTCACGCGTTTCCTTCTGGACCACAACCTGGAGAGCAACGGCATGGCCGTGGCCCAGGCGGTGCTCATGATGGGCGCGGCGCTGCTGGGCGCGGTGGCCATTGGAGCCGGCATGCTCAGTGTCACCGCATTGACCGTGTTCCGCTCGCCGCCACTGGTGCTGGCGTTTGGCGGTCTGGTCTGGCTGTTGTTGCTGCCCGCCTTGGCCATGGGGACCACCGGCCTGGTGCTGGCCATTGTGGATGCCTTCAATCCCGGCCGGGTGGTGGTCAAGTCAGACGGGTGCTGCCGGGATGACGCACAAATCCATGACGAATCCCAGCAGACCCGGTTGCGCCGCGTGGCCGCGTTGGGAATCTCCCTGGCCGGTCCCGCGTCCATCATTGTGGGACTGGCGGGCGCGCAGATCTATTTCCTGGCCAGCACATTCCTCCCCGCCGCCGGCATTGGCTACAAAACCTCGGATGAGTACAGCCTGGCCCTCGTCACCTCGCCGCTGTACCTGCTGTCCACCTATTGCATGAGTTGTTCCCTGGTGTGCTCCTACGCGTGTTGCCTGCTTCCGCTGTGCGTGGGTTCCCCCACCGGACTGTTCCTCCTGTTCTGGCCGGACAAGGCCGTGGTGCAAGACGTGGAAGTCCCACCCAAGCCCGCCACCGGCGCCAAGACCCAGCCAGCTGCCACCACCAAGGCGGTCCAACCATGAACCGCATTGCCCTGGTTTGTGCCACCACGCTGTTGCTGGCCCAGTCCACGTTGGCGGCCGCGCAACCGCCACCTGCACCGGCACCCGCGTCCACCCCGTTGGACCAGGCCGCAAACAAGAAAGAACGCGCGTTGTTGCTGCCGTTGCGCTTGTCCACCAATGCCCCCCAGGCGGTGCGGTCTTCGGCCCCGGTGGTGGAGCAGGCGCTGCAACAGGCCTTGGACCGCCACGGCACCTTCCACCTGTTGTCCAAACAGGAGGTGAAGGAACTGGCCACCCGCGCCATGCAGGACCAGATGATGGGCTGTGACGCTGAAAGCTGCATGGCCGAAGTGGCCGACGCATTGGGCGCGTCCTTCCTCATCATGGCGCAGCTGGACCAGGTGGGTGGGCTCTGGGAGTTCAGCGGGAGCGTGTTGGAGCGGCAGAAGGCACGCGTGGTGCGGCGGGCCAGCGTGCGCGCGCGCAACCTGGATGCGGTGCTGGAGAGTGTGGACCAGGTGGCGCGCCAGCTGTGCGGCGGCAGCAAGGTGGCCCTGGATGACCCAAGGCTGATGGACCGGCTGGCCACCAATGAAGCGGGCCGTGACGCCCTCAAGCAGGCCGCCGCTGCAACACCGGAGGCGGATGTGTCCACCCTGTGGACCAACGTGGTGGTGGAGCACAACGCCGAAAGTGAAACCCTGGCCCTCACCGAGGGAGGTCTGGTGCTGGCCTCCGGCGTGGTGCTGGTGCTAGGCACCATGGTGGGCACGCCGTTGTCCAACTACGCCAGCACCGCGGCGGTCTTCATGGGACCGGATGGTGACCTGGTCTACCGCAACGGGAACCCGCCAACGCCCGGCGGGTATGTCTTTCCTGCGGTGCTGCTGGTGGTCTCCTACCTGCCGGGCATCCTGGCGGCGGGCGTGGCCGGGGTGTTGTTGCTGGCGGCGGTGGCGGTGGGTGCCGTGGACATGATGGACCGCGGGCGCCTTGTCGTCGGGCGGCGCGGGTGTTGCCGGGATGAGGCGCGCATCCGCGCGGCAGAAAAACCCGGATGGGGACGCCGCCTGGCGCCCTTTGTGGCCGCAGCCGGAGGCGCCGCGGCGCTGCTGGTGCCGGTGTTCACCTTCATGATCTCTTTGCCAACCTCCTACCTGCTGCTCCCCCTGACCCGGACCGGGAGGTATGTGGTGGGTCCAGGCCCCGTGGTGGACAGCGGCACCTACCGCATCCTCTACGGCATTGTGGTGGGCACCCTGGGCGTGGTTGGGCTGGGTGCGCTGGGCGCGTTGGGGGCCGCGGGCTTTGGCGCTGCACTGTTGCTCATTGCCAGTGAAAATCCGCCGGTGCTGGACCCGGACCCGCCGGTGGCCATCCCCAAGGCTGCCACTCCACCACAATCCTCCGGCGCCACCCCGCCAGCACCGGAGACACCACCCGCCGAGACGTTGCAGCCCGACCCCGGCGCCGGTGACGCCACAACCGCGCCGTGAGCAGGGGAGCCCCGATGGAAACGCTGGACCTCTACCCGCATGTGGATGTGCTTGCCGCGCTGGATTCAAGCCAGCCCGCGCAGGAAAAACTGCGGCTCATCCACACCGCCGTCAAACGTGTGGTGCCCACCATCCACCGCATGGCGGTGGCCCTCCATGATGAACAGACGCTCACCCTGCGCACGTTTGTGTCCAGCGGGGATGTGACGCCACTGGCACGGTATGAAACCGCGCTGGCCAACGCGCCGGGTCTGGTGGAGATGTTGAACGTGGGCCGCCCGCGCGTGGTCAACAACCTGGACCTGTTCAAGGCCGGCATGGCGCAACACACCCGCTGGGTGGGCGCCAACTACGCGGCCAGCTACACGGTGGCGGTGCGTGCGGGGGACGCGCTGGTGGCGTTTTTGTTCTTCAACGCAGACCGCGCCGACGTGTTCACCGAACCCGTGCTCCAGACCCTGGACGTCTACGCGCACCTGGGCGGCGCGGTGCTGCGGGAACATTTGCAGACCATGCGCACGCTGGCGGCGGTGGTGCGCATCATCCACGCGCTGGTGCATGAACGTGACCCGGAGACTGGCGCCCACCTGGACCGCATGGCGCGCTACGCGCAGCTCATTGCCCGGGACCTGGCAGACCGTGGCCTGTACGCGCTGGAAGATGAGTACATTGATCAGATCTTCACCTTTGCGCCCCTGCATGACGTGGGAAAAATTGCCATCCCGGACCGCGTGCTGCTCAAGCCCGCCGGATTGACGGATGAAGAACGCGCGCTGATGAAGACCCACGCCGCGCGCGGCAAGGACATCCTCACCCAGGTCATTGCCCACCTGCGCCTGCAGGACTTCCCCGCCGCCACCGTGCTGCGCAACATTGCCGCCTACCACCATGAAAAGATGGACGGCACCGGCTACCCGGACGGCCTGCCAGGCGCGGTCATTCCGTTGGAAGCGCGCATTGTGGCCGTGGCGGATGTGTATGACGCGCTCACCAACGCGCGGCACTACAAACCCGCGTGGAGCCCCCAGGAGGCAGCCGCCACGTTGCGCCGCATGGCCGGCAACGCGTTGGACCTCCAATGTGTGGAATCACTGCTGGCCCACCCGGAGGCCGTGGCGGAGATTGCGCGCACCTTCACCGACGGGCGCAGCACCCCGCCGGCCTGAAGCTCACACGCTGATGGAGCCCTTGCGGAATTCGCTGGTGGCAATCTTCACGTTGACGCACACCGGCTTCTTGGACGCAAACGCCTTGTCCAGCACCGGGCCAAGGTCCGCGGTCTTCTCCACCCAATAACCCTCGCCACCACACGCCTCCACAATCTTCTCGTAGTGCGTGTACGCCAGTGCCGTGGCCGGGGCGCGGTCCTCGCCGTAGATTTCCACCTGACCGCGGCGGATCTGGGTCCACGCGGCGTCATTCCCAATGATGGCAATGACCGGCAGCCCCTGGCGCGCCATGGCTTCAAACTCCATGGCGTGCAGGCCAAAGCTGCCATCCCCGTACATGATCACGGTGCGCGCGTCTGGACGCATGAGCGCGGCCGCCATGGCGTAACCCGGCCCCACGCCCAACGTGCCCAAGGGACCCGGGTCCATCCACAACTGCGGCCATTGCAGCTTGAGCACGTACGCCGCGGTGGCCACAAAATCCCCGCCGTCACCCACCACAATGTCCCGTGGCCCCAACCGCGCACTCACTTCCTGGCACAGGCGCAGGGGATTGGGCGGGTCGCTGTGGGTCTTGGCCTCGGCCGCAATGGCGGTTTGTTTTTTGTCTTCTTCCTTGCGCACCGTGGCCAACCACTCCCCGTAGCCCGGCAGTTTACCCATGGCCGCCAGCAGCTGCTCCATGACCGCGCCACTGTCGCCGTGGATGGCCACGTCCACGCTGCGGTTGCGGCCCAGCTCGGCGCCGTCCAGGTCCACCTGCACCACCTTGCCGTCCGGGTTCCAGGTGCCCAGCCGCCCGTACTCCACGCGAAAATCAAAGGGCGTCCCGAACACAAACGCCACGTCGGATTCGGCCAGGGAGAACTTGCGGCTGCGGCTGAACAGGCACGGATGGGCGTGCGGCAGCGCACCACGCGCCATGCCGTTGAGATACACCGGCGCGCCCACGGCATCCGCCAGGCGGGTCACCACGTCCGGCCGGTGGCTCCAGCGCACCTGCGAGCCAATGATGAACATGGGCTTCTTGGCGGCCTTGAGCAGCTCCACCGCGCGGTTGATGAGGTGCGGGTCTCCGGCGGGCCGCGGCGGAAGTTCGGCGGGACGCGTCGGCGGGAGGTCATCATCCGCTTCGTTCATCAACAGGTCCAACGGGACTTCCAGAAACACCGGGCCGGGAACGCCGGACTGCGCAATGCGGAACGCGCTGTCCACGTACTCCATGATGCGCCGCGCCTCGGGGATCTGGACGCTCCACTTGGTGATGGGCCGCATGAGGCTGACGCAGTCCATGTCCTGCAGGCTGCCCATGTCACACAGGATCTTGGGCCCGGCGCCACCAAAGACGATCATGGGGATGCCCGCGCGCTGCGCGTTGGCCACCGCGGTCACCACGTCGGTGACACCGGGACCCGCGGTCACCGCGCACACGCCGGGTTTGCCGGTGACGCGCGCGTATCCGTCGGCGGCGTGGCCGGCGGTCTGTTCATGGCGCGTGTCCACCACGCGTATGCCCTCATCCAGGCAGCCGTCATAGATGGCCTGGATGTGACCGCCACAAAGGGTGAAGAGATGCGAGACGCCGTGGCGCTTGAGCGCCTTGGCCACAAGTTTGCCGCCGTGCATGGATGCCATGGCGGCGGACCCTAGCACGCACCCCCGCCGGCCCAGGTCAGGACCGCGGCAACACTTTGCCAACGTGCGTCAGGCCGCGCCCCCCACCGCCCGCGCCAGTTCCTGGGCGGCACGCTCCACATGCAACGCGGCGGGGAACTGGACTTTTTGCGCGGCACCCTCCTGGGCCATCCAGGTGCCCGCGTCCACCAGCGACCCGAACATGCGCGTGGGCGTGTTGTGGCGGGCCAGCATGAGCAGCCCGGTCATCACCGCGCGCACCACACTCATGCCAATGGGATTTCCACCCATGGTGACAATGGCGCTGGCCAGGCTGGGTCCCTGGAACTGGATCATCATGCGCGCAAACACCTCGCGGGTCTGCGGGTCCGGCGGGCGGCCGGGGTCCTTGGCAATGGTGAGGAACGCCACGCCGGTGGGGTGCGCGGTGACGGCGCGCTGGCCCGCATCCAGGTACGCGTTGGCGCCGGAGAGGTCCGGGGTTTTCTGGAAGAGGCCAATGACCAGGCGGTCTTCCAACGTGGCCACCGCATGGTTGGACCCGGTTGCGTGGACGGTGAGGCCGTTCATGTTTTCCCCCCGGCGTGCAGCACCAACGCCAGGAGTGACCTTGCCATGGCCGGGGCGGTCCAAGAAACCCCGTGACGCTTGTGGGAAACTTTGCAGCAG
>Ga0154020_10000151_pt1 | contig 79253 bp, 73 predicted proteins | sample Klosneuvirus_201_FD_109709 | JGI IMG/M metagenome (GOLD analysis project Ga0154020, IMG submission 109709) | Active sludge microbial communities from wastewater, Klosterneuburg, Austria - Klosneuvirus_20160825_MG | ecosystem: Engineered > WWTP > Aerobic digester > Activated sludge | place...
CGCTTTAATAAGGAGGTACGAAAAACCACGCAGCATGTCAATAGCTTCCCCAATCCAGATGCCGCGCTAAACATGATATTTATGGTTACCAAACAAATGGAGGAAAAAACCTATCGTATACCATCCCTTCAAACAAGAAATGGAGAAGATCTTATTTGGACTCCCTCAGACACAGAATTATTGACACTACCCTCGTTGCCATGCGTGCCGCTGGTGTTCGCGGGGTCTGGCGGGAGCACATAAGAAAAAAAACCAAACGAGAGTGGTTGGGGTTTGAATATTGGTGGCCAAGGGCGGAATCGAACCACCGACACAAGGATTTTCAGTAATTAAAATATCGTTTCTGGCAGGTTCTTTATATTTCCTAATATTTTGATATAAATATATTATTTCAATTTTCTTCAAAACTCTTTTTCTTGAAATTTCTTTCGATTTGTGTAATTTTCTAGGCACAATTACACAGAAACTACACAAAATTTTTTTGATTTTTCCCAAACAAAAATACTAAAGCGCAAATAATCTGCTTTCGATTTCGTATTTCTAGCAAGTCATCCGAGTTCGAATAACCCTCAAGCAAAAAATAGCAGGAAGTACCTACGTGTTACCCTCAAACACTCCCTCCCATCCCCTCGATAAATGTATCAATAAACGATTTGATCTTATCCGCTACCCGCTTGATGATTGGTTTGCGCTCCAATATTTTGGGTTTGAAGTTCAGCGAGTCGACAATTTCCTGTTCGCGCGGCAGCCGGTTGGCGAAAGCGTAGTGGTTCAGCAATTTTTCCAATTCTTGCGGATTGATGTTTTCTTCTTGGCATAACTCGCTGAAAGCTTCCTTTTTGTTCTCCGTCCAATAGCTTTCAAATGCTTGGATCACATTGTCGCTGGGTTTGAGTTTCGGCAGGTTTTCTTCAATGAATGCTTGAATTAGTGCGCGTTTGCTGCGCAGTTGCACTTCACCGGCCACCAGATCAATGATTTCTTTCTGGCGTTTCTTCGCTTCCTCAGGATTGAGTTTATTCAAACTCACCAGCAAATTGAGAATATACGCGACATTGATTTCATCGCGGTGAATCAGGCTCAGTTCAAAATCGACATCTTCCAGGATCGATACTTTCTCGGAATCAGTCTGTTTTTTAACCTTATCGTGAATATCCAGGTATTTGCTTTTGTAGTCCTCAAACTGCTGCGCTTCCATTGCCAAATCCGTATCTTCAAAATCGGCAAAGGTGGTCAGGATGTTCTTGATGCGTAGCAATTCGCGGAATTTGGTCACAAACGCCAGTTCCGCGTTTTCATCCGACAAGGTATCCACACTGGCGACCGTGGGCGCAATCGCCAGCAATGCTTCCGTGGCTTGGTTGAATTGCTGCACATAAGTTTCATACGGTTCCAGCAATACCGTTTCCTTGGCGTTCTTGTTAGAAAATAGCGCAATCGCTTCATCGGTCGCCGCTTTCAGGTTTCTGAAACAAACGATATTGCCTTGCGATTTCTTCTCGTTCAGGATGCGATTGGTGCGCGAGAAGGCTTGCACCAGGCCGTGATATTTCAGGTTCTTGTCCACGTATAAGGTATTCAAGCGCGGACTGTCAAAGCCGGTCAGAAACATGTTCACCACCAGCAAAATATCGATGTCACCGTTGCGCACGCGCTTGGCGATATCCTGGTAATAGTTGTAGAACGATTGATTATCGTTGGTTGAATATTTCGTGCCGAACATCGCATTATAATCACCGATAAACTCATCCAGCTTGTCGCGGCTGCTTTGGTTGATTTTTGCGCCGCTCGGCACATCGGGCGATTCTTCCGGGATCAAGCCATTGGCGAGCGGGTTTTCCTCATTCGCGGCATAGCTGAATATCGTGGCGATTTTCAGCGGACGGGCAGTTTGCGCCTGCTTTTGTTGGAACAATGCGTAATAATGGATCAACGCATTGATGCTGCTCACGCAAAATATCGCGGTGAAGCTCGGTGTTTTGGTCTTTTGCGCGTGATGCGCAAGGATATAGTCGACGATCTTTTCCAGCCGCTGCGGGCTGTCTAGCAGCTCCTTGCGGTCGATATCCTCCACCTCGATATCCACCTGATTGGCGCTATCCTTGTATTGATACCGGCCAACGTATTCCACCGAAAAGCGCAACACGTTTTCATCGCGGATGGCGTCAACGATCACATACTTATGCAGGCATTCGCCGAACAAATCCCGGGTGGTTTTGAGTAACCCGAAACCGGTATTGGCGTTATCCGCAAAAATCGGCGTACCGGTAAAGCCAAACATCTGCGCATTGCGAAAAAAGCTTTTGATATTCTGGTGCACTAGGCCGAACTGGCTGCGGTGGCATTCGTCGAAAATGAACACGAATTTCTTGTCTTGCAGGTGCTTGATCCGGTCAAGATAATGTTCCTTGACGATGGCATTATTGAGCTTTTGAATCGTGGTCACGATCAATTTCGTGCTGTCGTCGTTCAACTGTGTCACCAGGTTGTGCGTGTTGGTAGTGGCATCCACGCTGTCCTTGGCGAACGCATTGAATTCGCGCGTGGTCTGGTAATCCAGGTCTTTGCGGTCGACCACAAACAGCACCTTGTGCACTTTGGGCAGCCGCATGATGATCTGGCTCGCCTTGAACGATGTCAGCGTTTTGCCCGATCCGGTGGTGTGCCAGATATACGCATTGTCGTTGCTGTTCTTCACCCGATCCACCAGCGCTTCGGTGGCGTAAAACTGATAGGGGCGCAAAACCTTCAACACGCCTTCCTCGGTGATCACGGTGTAATGTGTGATCATCTTAGCGATATGGCAGGGCTTTAGGAAAACATCGGCAAACTCGCACAAATCGGACAAGCGGTTATTGTCCTTGTCCGTCCAGTAGAACGTTTGCTGAAACGATTGGAACCGGTTATTGGCAAAATACTTGGTATTGACGCCGTTGCTGATGATGAAGAGCTGCACATACTGAAACAGTCCGGCACCGGCGTCGAACGATTCATGCTGATAGCGGTTCACCTGGTTGAATGCCACTTTCAGTTCCGCACCGCGCCGTTTGAGTTCGATCTGTACCAGCGGCAAACCGTTGATCAGGATAGTCACATCGTAGCGGTTCTTGCGTTTGCCTGCCATGCTGACTTGGTTGGTCACCTGAAACTCGTTCATGCACCAATCGTCGCAATTCAGAAAACTGATATAGACGGTTTCCGCTGCTTTGCCGTTGGCGGTTTCGCGTTTCAGCGCGAATTTGTCGCGCAGTATGCGCGCGCGTTCCACGATGCTGCCAGTGTTCAAATGGTTCAGGATGCGTTCGAATTCGGGTTGCGTGAGCTGGATATCACCGTTGTGGATTTCCAGTTGCCGCTTGAGGTTGGTAAGCATGGCCGCTTCATCGTCGATGCGCACGCGCGCATATTCCATGCGCTCAAGCTGCTCGATCAAGCCTTGTTCCAGGGCAAATTCGGATTGGGTTGGCATGGAATTACAAATCAAGCCAGATGCGCAGCGCGTAGTCGATCTTGTCCAATTCTTTTTCAGCCACCCGGCCAATCTTGCGACTTAACCGGGTAGCGCGGATGGTGGTAATTTTATCGGTTTCAACTTCCGACGTTTCTTTTAAGCCGGTTTCTTCACCCGCCTTCAACCGCACCCGCACGCTGGCCGTGCTCAACACGCTGGTAATCGGGCACACGGTAATGCTTTCCATGCCCTCGATATAATCCGTATGCTGCACAATCACCACCGGGCGCGGCTTGCCGGTGTAATCGCCTTTACCGTCCGCGCACAACGCAATATCGCCGCGCTGGTACGAGGTCATAAATAATCGCCCATCTCCGTGGCATCGTCTTGCTTGTCGGCTTTGTTCAGCGCCTTGATGTCGCGCTTCGCTTGCGCCGGATCGACGGCAATATCGGGATAAATCACCGCAACCCGCTTGCGGTGGCTGGTGATCTCAATCGGTTCGCCCGACCGGATCAGCTCGGAAAGTTTAGTTTTGACTTCAAAAATACCCACGGAACGCATGGCAAATCCTCAAATTCTGGTTGGCTAATTTTTCATTATAACCCAGTTAGTTGAGCAATCCAGCGGATCGATCAGGATCGGGCGTTAAACGAACATCTGCTGCAACAAACCTTTTTTGTAGTGCTTCACCGCTTCAAGCTGGGTTTGGGCTTGGGTGATTTTGTCGTCGATGGCAGTGAGGAAATTGGCGATTTTGGTTTGTTCTGTCAAACAAGGAATTTGCAATTCTATTTTTAGAAAATCATTTTTATTTAATACTCTATTTCTTCCAGCTCCACCAGGAGAACATAAGCCCAGCAAATACTTAAAATGATTCGTAGGGTATGCAAATCTAAAAAAATCACTTTTCACATATTTCTCGTTGAATTCAAATGTTGGGAATCTATGCGATACAAGCCCTCCGGCATCTTTATCTTTTGCAATAGCCACAGCGCCTTCCCACGCAAAAGTAATATTGACAATCAGATCATTTGGTTTTACTTGATATAAATCTTCCATGGCGATCTTTTCAGGCTCAGAATCATGTTTCTGGAATGTGCCTTTAAAATGACTTCTGATACCTATTGCTAGGTACTGATTTTCTGGTTTTGATATTTTTCTGACAATTGGAATTAAAAAATGACTCAAAGGCATTTCTTCCCACTCTGGAAACTCCTGTCCATCATCATCCTTAAATCTTAATTTCTGGCTGAAAATCTGCTGCATCACGCCTTTTTTGTATTGCGTTAATAAGTCACATTTTTGCGTGAGCTGGGTGATTTTTTCATCGATTGCCGTGAGGAAGTTGGCGATTTTGGTTTGTTCGGGAAAAGCTGGTAAAGGAATTCTATATTTATACAAGCTTGTGATAGAAATAAATGGTTGATCACTTCCTATGGCTTGTTTTAATACAAAATTTTTTACATAAATATTAAATACTTGAAAGATATAGTCTGATTGAATTGATTCTTTTATCAAGCAAATTTTGCCAACTCTTTGATACAAAATAGACGGAGTGTCGCTTGTGGAAATTTTTGAGATTTTTAGTTGATTGTTAGTCACCGGTCGATTTAGTGCGATGACAATGTCGTTTTCTTTTAAATGTAATTCTGGATACTTATCAAGATAATCAAATGGTAAATAACAATCAGAATTCCAATTAATTTTTCCATATCCTACATTCTCTATTTGCAAGAGTTTTGCGCCAAAATCACAATATTCCGATGCTTTGAAACCAAAGCCAGACTTTATCTTTAAAATATCGCCAATGGGTAAAAACTCCCATTTTTCGCAAAACTCTTTAAACCGTAACCGTGGCACATTCATAGCTACTTTCCAGTTACCGCAAACGGTGGCGCAATCCCCAGTTCCCGACAAAACGCCGCAATCGTGGCGTCGGTTTTCTGGCCTTGTGCTTCCAGTGCTGTGAGTTGCTCCGCAATCGCATTCAGATCGATTTCCGCTTCCGCTTCGAAGGTGTCGACATAACGCGGAATGTTGAGGTTGTAGTCGTTGGCTTTGATGGTTTCCAGGCTGACCACAGCGCTGTATTTGTCCTCATTCGTGCGCGCCAGATAAGCATCGACAATTTTCTGGATATGCTGCGGGCGCAGGATGTTTTGCGTTTTGACTTTGTCGAATTCCTGACTGGCGTCGATGAACAGAATATTGTCCGGGTTCTTGCGGCATTTTTTGAAGACCAACACCGTGGTGGGAATGGCTGCTCCATAGAACATATTGGCAGGCAAGCCGATCACGGCATCCAGGCAGTTCATTTGCTCGATCAAATATTGGCGGATATGGCCTTCCGCTGCACCTCGAAACAGCACGCCATGCGGCAATACCACGGCCATTGCGCCATCTTCCGCAAGCTGGTAAACCATGTGCTGCACAAATGCCATATCGGCTTTGCTGCTCGGTGCCAGTTTGCCGTACACGCTGAATCGGTCATCGCTCATGAACAGCGGGTTGGCGCTCCAATGCGCGGAAAACGGTGGATTGGCAACAATCGCATCGAAGCGCACATCACGGTGTTGCGGGTGTTCCAGCGTGTCTTCCTGGCGGATGTCGAAATCGGCGTAATGCACGTCATGCAGGATCATATTCATGCGCGCGAGGTTGTACGTGGTGCGATTCAATTCCTGGCCATAAATCTTGTCGACGTGATCCGCTTCGCGCTTGACACGCAATAATAGCGAACCGCTGCCGCAAGTCGGGTCGTACAGTTTTTTGATGTTCTTGTTTTGCGCGGTCACTAGTTTGGCTAGCAAGGTGGAAACCGGCTGCGGGGTGTAAAACTCACCGGCTTTTTTGCCCGCGCCGCTGGCAAATTCGCCGATCAGGTATTCATACGCATCACCCAGCACGTCCGCTGTGCCATCGGCTAGGCTGAAGTCGATTTTGTCCAAATGCACCAGCACTTTGGTCACCAGCGTATTCTTGGCTTTTTCGGTCGCACCCAGTTTGGAAGAGGTCAAATCCAAGTCTTCAAACAAATTGCTGAAATCGTCCGCGCTGTCGGTGCCCAGTGTGCTTTGTTCGATGTTTTTCAGGATGCGCGTCAGATCGGGCAGAATGAAATTGTACTGCTCGCCATCCGCATCACTATCGACCTGGCTGTTGCCTTTCATCGCCACGGCGTGAAACAGCTCGGAAGGCTTCAGAAAATAACCCAGCTCAGACACGGCGGCATCATTCACCGCTTGCACAATTTCCGCGCCGTCTTCGGTATGCTCGTCCAGTTCCGCAAATTTCAATCCATCCTGTTCCAGAATCGAATCGGCGAAGCGCGCCACTTTTTCGGACAGGTATTTGTAAAAAATGAAACCGAGAATGTAATCGCGGAATTCATCGGCATTCATCTTGCCGCGCAAGGTATTGGCGATGTTCCAAAGCTGTTGCTGAAGCTGACGGCGTTGTTCTTCGGTCATTTCGTAGTTGTTTTGATTGTTAATTCGGTTGTGTAGCGTGTCATTATACTGTGATTCATACTAGCGCCTTTTCAAATACCCCGTATTGATATGACAACTTTTCCATGCCCCATACGCTTAACTATCGATTATCCTGACGAATTAATTGAACTATGCAGGAAAGTATTGGAAGCTGAGAGCAATATAGAATTGCTGGCGCATCATTTGCGTTTTGTTGATCCTTTTGGGATTGCTTTGTTGGGAGCTACCTTTTATATGTTGCAGCAACGTAATCGAACAATCCAAGTCAGTGGGCTACCTGAGAGTGTAAGTGGATATTTGCAACGAATGGATGTTTTTCCTGGCGTCAGTTTGATTAATTCTAAAACTCGGCAAGGACGACATGATCGTCGCGATAGCTTGATGGAATTAACGCGTTTAGATAAACGTAGCCAAATTGATCGGACTGCAAATCAAATTGCTAATGCTTTAGTGGGAAAGATGCCGGACATTGATCCTGGTGAACCAAGAGACGAAATGAGTTGTCGGAATAAAGCTGACTATATAACAATTCCAATTAGTTATGCATTGGCAGAATTACTAAATAATGCATTGAGCCATGCCCGGTTGAAAGGATACACTGATGCTCGTGTTTGGATAGCCAGTCAATATTATCCCCAAAAGGGGCGGCTTCAATTGGCGGTAGTGGATAACGGTTGTGGGATATTTGAAACCTTAAAAGAACACTCCGAATTAAGTAAATATCAACACAAGACAGACTTAGAAGCAATACTAGCTGCTTTGCATCCGCGAGTAAGCTGCAATCGTGACCTTGGTATATATGAAGATTCTGAGAATGCGGGAATTGGTTTGACAACGACGTCGCGTATTGCGGATCATGCGAATGGCCATTTAGCAATAATTAGTGGCACTGGATTTCATCACCCTAAAAAATGCAGTCGTCAACTGACAAACAATGTTCGCTGGCAAGGCGTAGCGATTGCGTTAGAATGTCAGCGTGATGCACTGTTAAACGTACGTATTCCAGAGTTATTGCCGCCGCGTGAAGAAAAGATGCCACATATTGAATTACGTTTTGAGGAATGAGTTAGAAGGATTCATTTTTTTTATCTGATCTGTTAAAGTGCTATTGAATATAGTCGTTTAAATAAATTTAAATTAATAATTGATATGCGTACCTGCATTCCCTTAATTCAGTATGCTTCCGGTCAAATGATTGGTGCTCGTGAGTCAGCTATACCACTACGAACGCAATTAGATGACGCTATCGTAAGTGGAGCAGATATAATTTTCGATTTTGCAAGAATAGAAGTCACACAATCTTTTATTGATGAATTAATAGGTTCTTTGATTTTAAGATTTGGACCAAATATACTTGATAAATTAGTATTCAAATCTTGTTCTGATAATGTACGTGCTATTATCGAGTTCGTTGTTGCCGACCGTGTTGATCAATATCTAAAAAGAAACTCACATTAAGTATATTGCAGAATCTTTTTAGTAGTAAGTTTCTATAATTTCAGTATATTCCTGATTAGTAGTCTATTCCTGTTGCTATCTCTAGTAATAAAATGTCATTATAAAATTGGAAACAATGGATCGTCGTTGTCCCATATTTTTTTTCTATTTCAGGTAATTCACTCAGTCCACCACGATCAGGCGGATATCGTACCCCACTCGGAAAAAATACGTAATGAAGGTCTTGCTGAAATGGCGCTGCATCGTGCACATCCTGAAATCCACATCAATTATAGAAAGTGAAAAAAGTTGTCCACAGAATAAGCTTTATATTTTGATTAACTAGTATATTAACAACGCTTGAAATTGTAAGGGTTTATGAAATTAAGGGCAGGGCACGGTTTCTAAAAATCCTTTCTTCAGACTTTTTACCCACCCCCCATTTCATATTATGCATGAAGCATTAGCTGCAAGTTACCCCCCACTCTTAATTTCGCGAATGCAAATATTTTGCCTGAGCGCGGTTTCTAAATAGGATCGTTATAGACTTTTCACCCCCCCTATATCAAGTCGCTTTAGATCAAGTTTGCGGCTTTTAAATAACGCATCAATCTACAGCAGTTCAATTATTTAGTTTCGTTGTATCGCTTACATATAATTTAAAGTACAGGTGCCTTGACACGTTCGACGTGCGATGGTTGCTGGTAGGTTAGCAAATATCAAACATGGGGGAGATAGGAAAAGTGACAATTTCAATACTGAAATTTCGGTTTCGATTTCTCAGCCTGAAGCTGCTTCAATGCTTAACGTTTCCACTGGTTCTGTTCAATTTGCAAGAAAAGTACTCGATCAAGGTTCTTGCAGAATTAAGTCGACGAATTGTCGGTAAGTACAAGCGCAATGTATTTGCAGTGTTATACGGTGCAAGAAATTGCTGAGGAAGCCGGCTTGTCAAAACAATCTATATCTGAATAAATAGCACTTTGTACGGAAATGGAAGTGACTTCCAAAACCGGACAAGCTGCCAATTTCTAAGATGATTTCCAGATTTCTACCTATAACCGTTTTAGTTACGGCAAGGCAACCAATGCAAAAGATCATCTTGGAAAGACAGAAAGCGCCAACAATGCTTGTTATTCGGTTAACTAAAATGCGATTACTTTGATTCGGTAATTTTCTGTGATGCGGTCTCGAACATACGCATCCATTGCTCAAATGTGGTAGGTTCTTCCTCCGGTAAAGCAAGCCCATTACCGATGATCTGCATTCTCACGCCTAATTTTTCATCAAAGTATGTGATTGGCGTGCTAGGTTGCTTTTTCTGCAATTGAGACTCAAGCGTTTTGATACGGTTAAGCAAAATATGTTTTTTCATTAAAATATTACCCGTTAGATCAATCAAACAAATTCATCCAACAATGCCGGATCATTTGAGCGGAATACAGTTCGACCGGTACGCTTCAATCGTTCTATCTCTGCATCTGTTGTACGTTCATCAACTACAAGCGGGAGCAATTTTGCTTGCTTGAGTGATTTTTTGTTCTTTGTTAAGGCTATGATTCGTCTGTTAAGTGCTTTCATTCCGTTGCACCTGTTCCAGTAATTCAATCCGTTTTTCAAACTCACTCACTTCAATTAACTTAGCTATCTGCGCCAGCATATAAACCAGTCTGGTACCGTCTTGAATATCAATCCGGCCTTGACGAGAATCCCGATAAACTCTTGCCATTTCGCGCTTACAATCCATTGCGGTAGATAGTTTTATTTGTGTGGGGGTAGTGTTGGTCGGAATCACTTCGCCTTCAATGACTTCCGGCTGTTTCGTTTCCTTTTTCATGATCACTGAATCAAACCCTTGTGAGAATCACACTATCAGGATTGCTATTCAAATTAGTAATGAACGCTAGCTTTGTTGCTAATTTCTCAACAAAGTATCTACGATGAATTTTTTCCAGTCGATGATTCCATAAGTATTCATCCATGAATCAATTCTCTCGTGACATTCATTAAATTTAAATCCATAGTATGGCTATATAGAAAGGTGCACGATGGGCGTGTCATAAGTTCTGAGAAATTGCCTGATTTAACACGGTGAGCGTGTCATATTTTGTGATTCGATCAACAGGGTCGCACGCTGGGCGTGTTATATCAGTCACTTTTAACCCGCCGGGCGAGGGAGTAAATTTAATTTTGATCGGTGGTAACGGTTCATGCTGCCGCCACAAACTGAGGGGTTTTTGAGTGGCGCTAATGTCCAATTTGCCGCCGCATTCATCGATAGCGAAGAAGGTCAGTGCGTATAAATGAGGACGCTTGCGGTCCCCGTAACGGGATACGATGATCAATTCCGTTTCGATCAATTCTTTCCGTGCCTTGTTGAGGGTATCGCGCGATTTCCAGCCGCGCTTTTTCATGATCGACCATGACAAACACAAATCGCCGTTATTGAATCCTTTGAATTGTGCTAGCAGATCGTTGAGAAGCTTCACCGCATGCGCGGAAAGTCCGATATAGACTTTGCTTTCTAACAAACAATGTGGCAAAGCCGCAAATCCACCTGGTTCACGGCGTTCGGGGGATAGCCAGTTTTTCTTTTTAGCCACCGGCTTTTTATTGCTGAGCTTGAGATGTGCTGATTAGTCTTCCTCCGGCATTTAACCAAGCATCTAAATCCTCCTTGAAATAGAAAATCCGGCCACGTTTAACGAACTTAGGTCCTGTGCCACTGCAGCGCATCATGGCCAATGTTTTTTCGGAAAGCCCCACATAAGCAGAAGAATTTTTAGTATCCATACGACCATCCGGGTACATGATTATTTCTCTGGTTTTTGTGGAAATTGCAATATTCATAAAGACTTCCTTATAAAATTAACAAGCAAATACTAATTATACAGAAGTTATATTGTTTGACAAACAACAACATTATTGCTAGATTATAACAGAATAATTTGGAATCTTTGGCTATGAGGATATAGTTATGGTGGAGAAAAAAGGTAAATCAAATAAATCGAATTCATTACGAACAGAAGTATTTGCAATGCGACTTGATCCTAAATTGAAATATTTGGCCGAAATTGCCGCACGTAAACAACGACGTTCATTGGCTAATTTTATAGAGTGGGCGATTGAAAGAACTTTAGATGGTGTTTTGCTTGCTGGAAGTGATGGTCCGACCGTCTCTGAAGCGTCAACACGACTGTGGGCATTAGATGAGCCAAATCGATTTGTTCTACTAGCAAGACATTTTCCTGATTTACTGACTTATGATGAGCAGCTTTTCTGGCAAATTATTAATGAGTATTCCTTTTATGATAAAGACGTCAAGTCGCTATGCCAATTTACATATGATGACTACGAAGGGCACAGAGCTATTAACAGCGAGTTGGTGCGGAAATGCTGGCCTGAAATTAAGGCATATGCGCTAGGAACGGGAACGAAAGAAGAGTTAGACAAAATCATTTCATATCACCATATTCCATTTTAGTAATTCAATATGACTAAAGCATTTATTAAACTTACGCGCCCTTTAATAAGGAAACTTCTTTCCGGTGATAAACTAAGTGAGCATGGCATTACTTTTGAACGCCAAGCCAATGGTGATGGTGTTTATACGGTGAATATCATGGTTGACGGGCAGCGTATTCATCGTGTCATCGGGCGTGAATCGGATGGAACGACACGAACACAAGCTGAGGAATTTATCGAAAAAGCCCGGCAAGATGCAAAACACAATCGCTTATCGTTGCCTAAAGGTCGCAAGGTGGCGCTTTCCTTTCGTTCCGCAGTTGAAAAATACCTCATAAAACTTGATGAAGAAGGCGGAAAAGATTTAATCATGAAACGCCGCCGTTTTTCTTTGCACTTAGTACCATTTTTCGGCGATATGCCTTTGTCGAAGATTAGCGGTTACGATGTTGAACGTTACAAGAAAAAACGGCTTCAGGAAATTGCCATTCGCGGCGGGATTGCAAGGAAACCGCTGAATAATTCTATAGAAAAAACTACCAGTCCGGGCACTGTAAATCGCGAACTTGCAGCGCTCTCTCATTTATTCAACAAAGCGATAGAGTGGGGCTGGATTGATCGCCGCCCGGCAACCATCAAACGCTTTAAAGAAGAGCAGGGACGGATCACTTATCTATCGATTGATCAAATCAAGCGTCTCATTGAATGTGCAAAACAGGATCAGAATGCGCAAATCTACCCATTCATCATCATCGGCCTTGAAACCTCAATGCGCCGCATGGAAATCCTGAGCATCCGCCGTGAACACATAAACTTGCAACAACGCACAATCTACATTCCAGAAGCAAAAAACGGCTCTCGCCTGCAACCGATAACGCAACATTTGGCTGAATTTCTCGAGGGGTATATGGTTGCATTGCCGAAGGGTAGTGAATGGCTATTTCCTTCAGTTGCGGCCCGAAAAGGTCACGCAGCGGATATCCGCAAACCATTCAGACGTGTCGTAATAGCTGCCGGATTGAATCCCGATGAAGTAGTGCGACATACCTTAAGGCATACCGCAATCACGCATTTGGTTCAAGCGGGTGTCGATCTGCCCACTGTAAAGCGCATTTCAGGCCACAAGACTTTGATCATGGTAGAACGGTATGCGCACCAGAACGGTGAACATATCAAGGCCGCAATGGACAAGTTAGAGAATAGATACAAAAAAATCGGTTAAATTTTTGGCAGAATTACACAGGAATTACACAAAGAAAATTAGACCAAGTTGTTATTCATTGATAACTACTTGATTTAATTGGTGGCCAAGGGCGGAATCGAACCACCGACACAAGGATTTTCAGTCCTCTGCTCTACCGACTGAGCTACTTGGCCATTTTTGAATAACACTAAAATCTGGGAATGAAAATTTTGTATTTCCATTATGACATCGTACGCAATACTGCTAACGATGGCGCGCCCGGCAGGATTCGAACCCACGACCCCTTGGTTCGTAGCCAAGTACTCTATCCAACTGAGCTACGGGCGCTATGCACAATCAATTTCCTTGCAGTTTGTTAACTGGCGGAAGGATTATATCAGATTGCAGCCACAACGGGATTCGAAGTTATGCTTTTTACGCTATCTCAAAACACTTCAATCCGTATAAACGTTGAATAATCACATTTGTACATTTTGATGGGACGCGATCTTCGGTTATTTGATGCTTGTTGTCAATAACAACGCTACTATTGAGTTGTTTTTTTGCTATTTATAAGTCCTCTTCTGGCTCCGGATCTTGTTTTTTGGGCAACTGCTCATTGGTTTTTTGTTGATCGGTAGCAGTTTTTCCAGATATTTTGGGTGTTGCGCATTGAACATCAGCATTTTGCCCGCGATGACGCAGCGCGTGGTCCATTAACACTATCGCCAGCATCGCTTCGACGATCGGTGTGGCACGAATACCAACGCATGGATCATGTCGACCATGGGTTTCAACAATGACAGGATTGCCATTTTTATCGATAGATTTTCTTTCCAATCGGATGCTGGATGTCGGTTTTATGGCAATATTGGCCGTGATATCTTGTCCGGTAGAAATGCCGCCCAATATGCCGCCTGCATTGTTGCTTAAAAAACCATTCGGTGTGATTTCATCGGAATGCTCAGTGCCTTTTTGCGTGATACTGGCAAATCCAGCGCCAATTTCAACCCCTTTGACGGCATTAATGCTCATCATGGCATAGGCAATTTCTGCATCCAAACGATCATAAACAGGCTCACCCCATCCTACCGGTACTTCTTCAGCGACAACACTGATTTTTGCGCCAACGGATTCACCCGATTTACGTAGCTTATCCATGAAAGTTTCTAACTGTTCAACATAGTCATTGTCGGCCACAAAAAAAGGATTGTTATTCACATCCTCCCATCGCTTAAACGGAATTTCGATAGGACCGAGTTGTGATAAATAACCGCGAATGGTGATGGCAAATTTTTCCTGCAGCCATTTTTTTGCAATGGCGCCAGCCGCTACTCTGACTGCCGTTTCGCGTGCCGATGCTCGACCGCCACCACGATAATCTCGGATGCCGTATTTTTGCCAATACGTGTAGTCGGCGTGGCCTGGGCGGAATACATCCATGATTTTGCTGTAATCTTGGCTGCGTTGATCTTCGTTACGAATCAATAATCCGATCGAAGTGCCCGTGGTATAGCCTTCAAATACACCGGATAAAATTTCCACTCGATCCGATTCATGACGTTGTGTCACGTGCCGCGATGTGCCAGGCTTGCGGCGATCCAACTCATGCTGGATATCGGCGGTTGATAGAGGCAGCCCAGGCGGACATCCATCTACGACACAACCAATTGCCGGACCATGCGATTCACCAAATGATGTAACACAAAAAAGCTTTCCTAATGTATTGCCAGACATTCCAAGTTCTCTTAAACAGATGGTAGGAAACTATCGTCATTCATTTTTTTAAACAAAGACAGTCATTTTTTATGAAATTGTTTCAGATCAATGTGAAATTTTTTCGTCGTGTTATCTCTATACCAGTAAAATGCGCTTTATGATCTTAGTCTTGCTATGCCATCATTGATCACATAAAAGATTTTTTATCACTTATAACAATTAAAACGTATTTTCTTATTTCTCAATCTATCCCTGTAATCAATAACATCAATTAACATCAGGAGCTCGTATGAATACACCACAAGTCAAAGAATTTCTCATAAAACTGCAAGATGATATCGTAAAAGGACTCGAAACAGTAGATGGCAACTCTTTTAAACGCGATCAATGGGATCGACCAGAAGGAGGCGGTGGAATCAGTCGCGTCATCGAAGAAGGCAATGTATTGGAACGCGGTGGCGTTAATTTTTCTCATGTCTACGGCGCTGGTTTACCCGCTTCCGCGACTGCGGCGCGGCCAGAATTAGCGGGGCGTTCGTTTCAAGCAATGGGCGTATCGCTGGTATTGCATCCTCGAAATCCGTATGCGCCGACGGTGCATATGAATGTACGTTTTTTTGAAGCGACCAAGGCAGGCGCAGAACCTGTTTGGTGGTTTGGTGGCGGAATGGATTTAACCCCTTATTATGGTTTTGAAGAGGATGCTGTTCATTTTCACCAAACCTGCAAAGATGCCTTACAACCTTTTGGCGACGATTGTTATCCTCGGTTAAAAAAATGGTGCGACGATTATTTTTATTTGAAACATCGAAAAGAACCACGCGGTATTGGCGGTGTTTTCTTTGATGATTTAAATCAACCGGATTTTGATACGTGTTTTAGTTTAACTCGTAGCGTCGGCGAGCATTTTTTACCCGCATACCGTCCGATACTCGAAAAACGTAAAGATACGCCTTACGGTGAGCGTGAACGAGATTTTCAAGCCTACCGACGCGGTCGGTATGTTGAGTTTAATCTGGTATGGGATCGTGGCACTTTATTTGGGTTGCAAACAGGCGGTCGTACGGAATCGATTTTAATGTCTTTGCCGCCAATCGTTAAATGGCGTTATGACTGGAAACCAGCGCCGCATGATGCCGAAAACAAGCTGTATACTGATTTTCTCATTGGCAAGAATTGGGTGTGACCGATAAATTGTCCACTGGAACAGATTCTTGAATAAGCTATCTTTAAACCTACAAATTCTCGTTGGAACCATAGCGGGTGTCGGATTAGGTTGGTGGATGTCAAAACTTGGGCAAGAATCTTCAACAGCGCAACACGCTTTGTATATTGCCAAATTGATTGGCACATTGTTCATTGACCTGCTGCGCATGGTATTGGTACCGTTAGTTTTTACTTCAATCGTAGTGGGTGTGGCGAATTTGCGCTTGCACAAGCAAATGAACCGTGTATGGCAATTCACTTTGCTATATTTCATTGCTACCATGATGATTGCGGTTCTGCTGGGACTGACGGTTGCGAACTTGGTACAGCCTGGTAGTGAACTGCAAGTTGCGATGTTTCAAAATGAAATGCAGAATTTCCAGGCAACTCAAATGTCACTTCCGGATTTCTTTGCCCAGTTTCTTCATTCATTATTTCAAAATCCCATTGCGGCACTGGCGCAAGGCAATATACTCGCCGTAGTCATTTTTGCCTTGCTATTGGGTATAGCGTTGGTCGTTGGTGGTGATCGTTATCGCAACGTGCTAAATTTGTTGCAGGAATTTCTCGAACTAATTCTTATGCTGATTGGTTGGATTATGTATTTGGCGCCTATAGGTATTATGGCGTTATTGATGCAACTGATAGCTACCCAAGATTTGAGCCTGCTGTCAACGCTGATGCAGTTTGTTGCAGTGGTATTAGGCACGACACTTTTTCACGGGATGGTTGTACTGCCATTGATTCTATATCTTTTTACCGGCATGACGCCTGTCACTTTCTGGATAGGAGCGCGTGAAGCACTAATTACGGCTTTTTCGACCAGTTCCAGTGCTGCAACTTTACCTTTTACATTGCGTTGTGCCGAGCAGCAATTGCATGTCAAACGCGACGTGGCTGGTTTTGTCATACCCCTTGGCGCCACCATGAATATGGATGGCACTGCGCTTTATGAAGCCGCCGCCGCGTTATTTATAGCCAATTTGGTCGGAATCGAATTAGATTTAGCACAACAGATGATCGTATTTGTAACCGCCATGCTGGCAGCAATTGGAGCGCCAGGCATTCCCAGCGCGGGAATGGTAACGATGGTAGTGGTATTACAATCAGTTGGATTGCCAATCGAAGCCATTGCAATTTTACTACCTATTGATCGCATTTTAGACACCGTTCGCACCATGATCAATGTCGAAGGTGATTTAGTTGGAAGTGTCATCGTGCATCACATCATCGATACAAAAGAAAATTTTGCAAATGACGCATGATTTTTCAATAAAATCTTTCGAATTTAAGCTAAGAAATAAAATAGAAAAACTCAAAAATATTATTTTAAAATCCATCAAAACTACACTATGCCTGTCAGGCTATGATATACTTCGCAGCTCAGACGCGGGGTGGAGCAGTCTGGCAGCTCGTCGGGCTCATAACCCGAAGGTCGTAGGTTCAAATCCTGCCCCCGCAACCAGCTTGTCCTGCCTAGAAATACAAATACACTTTTTCGCTGATTTCCGTTCGATAACAGCGATGCGACGTTAAAACGTTCTTACCAATTTATTAATCATTGATTTTCTTTAAATTAAAATCCATATAGCAGCTTTTCATCAGTACAAGAGTTATCCAAACTTTTTTTGATCCCTCATAAGGCAAGACGTATCCCATGATCGTATTATGCTGCCTGATGTGATGTGTGTCTCGATTATTTGAATTTTTGCAATGGTGAACGTCGTACTTAGTCAAAATTAACCGATCAAGCTCCTCCGGAATTTGAACAGGTTATTTCGTAGAAATCCTGCTTAGGACGGTATCCGGTTTTATGTTAACTATAAAAAATTATGTATCTTGATTTTAACCCATTAGAAAACGGAAAACTAAGGGCGATTTACCTTGCAATATTCGACTAGATATAAGTAAACTGTGCTACCTAGCGGAGATAGGTCATTAAAGAATTTATAGGCTATGTTTTTTTTCGGAAATTTATCAGGGTATTTTCATAATAAAAAATAGGCAATATGAGAGTAACTCTTTTAAAAAAGTTATTAAATCAAAGGAATTCTTCTTATTCCTCAATAATTGAAAAACTGAGTAGAGAAAATGCACTACCGATAATTGCAATTTTACTTTGGTTGTTTTTTTCAACTATTTTTTTGATTCCGATTTGGTTTGATCCAACTCTAGCTGTTCAGAGTGACGATTATTGGTTAGTTAGTGAGTGGTTTTCTTCTTCAGGACCCTACCCATTCTCACATTTTGGACCAGGTTTCCCATTTTTGATCTTTCTGATGAGATCTATGGGAATAGGTATGTTTGGCGTAGCAGTAATATTAAAGTTGATGGTTGCAATTACAGGCATTGCTATCTATAAACTTGGAAGAGCGCTAGGACTAACTTCAACAATAGCGTTTTGTGCAGCTACGGCATATACAATATTCCCAGTTACTCAAGTTTTTTCTTCATCATTTTTTTCGGAACCACCTTATTTAATGCTCATAAGTATTGGGGTGTCGATTATTTTTACTCAAATCAAGAAACCACGTGAAGATGTGTCACTTGGTTGGTTAATTCTGGGGTATGGCGCTATAGGCTTAGCTGCTTTAGTTCGAGTAAATGCATCGGTTCTTTTAATTGGATGCTTCATTATAGGTTTGTTTACACTATCGAAAAAGAAATTGGTTGTCGCAGTTTTGATCGCATTGATACCGGTACTTTATTGGTCAACGCTTAATTGGTTGTGGTATGGTCAGTTTAGGTTGACGAGTTCTGGAGACGCCGCTATCGCTGTATCTATCGTTGGTCCAGTAATGTGTGAGAGAGAAGGCCGCAAATATACAGCTTCGCCTACTATATGGATTGACGATTCAGAGATAGAGACTTTTCCTAGTCTTTTTGAATATTCTGTCGCTGTTCGTAAAATGGCAATTGAATACGCGATTAACCATCCAGGAGCTGTAATTTTGGGAAATGTTAAAGGTTGGTTTAAAAGTTTAATGGGTCCAGCCGAAGCAAGATTGCAGAATATATTTGGAGAATCGTCCATAATTTGGATCGGTGTTTCTTTAATCGTTCGTGCTACGCTCTTAATTGGGCTTATTGGTTTTTTCATCACAGGTGGTATTAAAACTCAGCCTGCATTTGCGGTTTTTTTGTGTGTCATGCTGATTGCACATATACTTACTGCAGGTGCGGCAGGTCAATCGCGGTTTGGTTATCCGGTCGATGCCTTCTCGATAGTTGCACTCGCTTTATTCGTACAAAATATGTTGAGTCGCTGGAGAAAACGGTTGACGGAAAATATATGAAATAACTGCTTTCTACTTTAATAGGATTCGCACAATATTTGATGTCGTGGTGAGTTTGACGAAAGTTATTGATGTTGATTGTTCACAATAACCAACATCGCTGCGACGAAGTGTTTTAATTCTTGATATCTTCTTTTTTTATCTCCGGATTATAAAGTTATTTAATAAAAGCGTATCTTATTTTAGTTTCCTTAAGATACGTGTTTTCAATATTACGATCGTAAAAGCTTTAACTGATACAAACCAAAATGAATAAATGCCAATGCTGTAAAAATAGGTGCAAAGAAATTCAGTACAGGAACAAATTGTATCAGTCCTGTTAGTAGTCCTAGCCCCCATAAAGAATACTTGTTCGTGTTCACAATATCTTTGATCTCTTGCTTATTTGCATGCTCAGATAATGCATCATAACGAAATAACTGTTGGTTCATAAATGCTGCAGCAACAAAAGGCACAATAATACCTATACCAATGGCCCAGAGAGGTAAAGTCACAATCCAGATGGCGATGAAAAAGCCAATGGAAAGCATCGTATTGATCGCACTTCCAGCAATTCCTCCCCCATTTTCTCGTTTGAGCTCTGGGTAATTTCGATCGGCAACTAATTTTATTAACGCCGGCATTCCAAAAATTGACGTAATAATCAACGTGGTGACAATAATCAGAGGCCCTATGACCAAGAAATGCAAAAAAAACTGAATGCTTGATGCAAGCCAAGGTGATTGAATATTTTTTAATCGATCACCGACGCCAATTGCATCAAATGCTTGGTACATCAGCGAAGATAGATCGTCCCAGAAAAAATATCCCACACCCAGCCAAAAAAACATAGCGGTAAGTAAAGGCCAGACGATAATCCATGCAACACGAAGTCTAAATAAATCACGAAAAGCGCTAATCATTGCTTTAAACACAGAAGACATATTGGTAAATTGATTTAAGAATTTATGATAACTACTAACAACACGACTGTTTGCATATCATAGTTTATAGGTATACTAGACGGCAAAATATTTGTTTAGGTCGAAATTCAAATAAGGAATCATTCATGAGTAATACTTTTTTTTATGTTTTTGTTTATTTTCTGGGATATTACGGGTCAAACATACTGAATATGTTAACCGTACGTCCTCTTATTACTAACCGTTTTATGGTTGCATTATTTCCAGTTTATGGTTTTGCTTTTGCGCATGCATATATGATTGTCAATAAATCTCCTCCCCCAGGCATCACTATTGAGCATGCATTACTCTTTTCGGTTGTCGTTCCTCTGATATTAGTTACGATGGGTGCAGTCTATTTTATGTGGCGTAGTAAGGAAAAACAGGAAGAGCAACTAGCTGAAATGTCGCAAACGAATGTCGAGAAACAATCCAGCGATGCAACTACTGAAGAAATTCCGCTACAAAAAAACGAAGTAGCCGAAAATTCATCCAATCAACATAAAGAACCCAAGCAGTAAGATACTTTTAGGACTACTGGAGAGATTTAATTAGTTTATTGGCGGATTTTCTCAACAATTACATGTTCTTTTTGCGCACTCAAGGTACCTTGTTCAATAATCGCGAGTGTTAATCGAGAAATGGCAACGCGTTTGCCAGTAGTTTGTTCAGTGATATCAGTCTGCCACACTTGCGTACGCTTGCCAACGTGTAATGGAGTGCAGGTACCGATGACGCTGCCTTGAGTGACTGCACGAATATGATTGATGTTGAGTTCAAGTCCAACCGCTCGGTACTTTTCTGAATCAATCGTCATCCATCCTGCTACACTTCCTAAGGTTTCTGATAAAACACAGCTTGCGCCACCATGTAGAATGCCAAAAGGTTGCGTCGTACGATTGTCTACTGGCATGGATCCCTTTAAAAAATCCTTGCCTATTTCAGTAAAGTGGATGCCGATATGCTCACCCATATTTGCATTACGCAATCCCTCGAGATATTCAACGGTATATTCTTTAAACCAAAAAGAGGTCATTTTTTTGAATTATTTGATCAGAAAATTAACAACAACATAAAGTTCAAACAAAAAAACCGCCCGAAGGCGGTTTATTCAGATAGATGCACGTGCAATTAATGACCTTCTTTGCCTTTTCCGCCATATGGACGAGGATCTGCACCTTCTTTTAAGCAGTTGCCATTACCGTCAAGCCCATTTGGACACTCGATCTGTTCGCCTTTCATAATTTTTTCGTAATTTGCTTTCTCACTCTCAGGCAAAGCTTGACCAGGTTTACCACATGCAGACAATCCAAAAGCGAGTAATGCAGCTAAAAGAAGTGTATATTTCATTTATTAGTCCCTTTAAAAAAATATTTAATTTTAGGTTTGGCCCTGCAGTATATAACGAATTTCATAGATCGTTATAATTTTTTTTAGTTGTAAAAAATAATACAGATAAAACTGATGGCTAGAATAAGTACTGCTGCTAGAAAACCCTGTCATGATTAATTCTAGCTTCCAGTGCTTCTTCATATTATTTTGATTTGGCGTTAAAAAATGAGGGAATTATTTTGTGTTTTTCAAACGAGACGCAGTCAATTTTTTCCTCGCCCTTTGGGGGAGGGGTCATTCATTTGGCGTCCCCAAGGGGATTCGAACCCCTGTTACCGCCGTGAAAGGGCGATGTCCTAGGCCTCTAGACGATGGGGACAAAGTGATATCGTTAAAGCATTGCTCAATCCACAGTAGAAACTGGTGGAGATAAGCGGGATCGAACCGCTGACCTCTTGCATGCCATGCAAGCGCTCTCCCAGCTGAGCTATACCCCCTTGATCAAAGGAACAGCGATTATACTGACGCGTTGATAGCTTGTAAAGAAAACTTCAGCGAGGAATTTTATCCAAACAGGCAGTGATGCGCGTGAGCGCCTCATCGCGGCCGAGTAGTTCTAAAACAGCATCAATCGATGGTGTATGAACTTCGCCTGTTGCCATGACTCGGAGTGGCATAGCGATTTTAGGTAGCTTTACATTGTGGTTTTTTGCGATATTTTTGATTTCCTGATGAATAGTTTCTTTATCCCAGTCGATACTTTTAAATTTATCAACTAATTCAATCAGTAAGGATAAAGTTTCGGCGTTATAGTATTGTACTTTCAGTTCATCGGATGGTTCCAAGCGTCGGTAAAAATAAACTGCGGCATCGGCCAATTCTTCCAATGTGCTGACGCGTTCTTTCAAAAGCTCAACGACAGCATTCAAATCAGGGCCTGACGCAATCAAGCAGTCATGTTTCTCGAGATACGGCATCACCAATTCAGCTAATTCCGCATTGTCGGTTTTTTTAAGATATTGTTGGTTGATCCAAAACAGCTTTTCTGGATTGAATTTAGCCGGAGAGCGACTGATGGCTGATAAATCAAACCATTCGATCAATTCTTCACGGCTGAATATTTCTTCGTCACCATGTGACCAACCTAGTCTAGCAAGGTAGTTAAGTAATGCTTGTGGCAAATAGCCATCGTCGCGGTATTGCGTAACTGAAACGGCACCGTGTCTCTTGGATAAGCGCTCTCCGTTTGAGCCGAGAATCATTGGTACATGTGCATACTTTGGCAGCGGTGCATCAAGGGCTTTAAGAATATTGATTTGCCGGGGTGTGTTATTGACATGATCATCACCGCGAATGACATGAGTAATATTCATGTCGAGGTCATCCAATACCACACTAAAATTATAGGTAGGAATACCGTCGCTACGTAGCAACACCAAATCATCCAACTCTTGATTAGCTACGCTAATATGGCCTTTGATTTCATCGTTAAACATCACATATCCACTCAATGGATTTTTTAAGCGCACAACTGGCTTTACATCTACGGGTGGCGTTTTGTTCGAATCACGCCAGCGTCCGTCGTAGCGTGGTTTTAATCCTGCCGCAAGCTGTTTTTCTCGCATTTCTTCGAGCTCTTCTTTGGAAGCATAGCAATAGTAGGCCTGATTATTTTTTAATAATTGTTCAGCCACTTCTTGGTAGCGCTGCAAACGTTGCATTTGATAGAAAGGACCTTCGTCATAGTCAATTTGGAGCCATGACAAGCCATCCAAAATAGCTTGTGTCGATTCAGCGGTGGAGCGTTCTTGATCGGTATCTTCGATGCGCAAAATAAATTTACCGCCATGCTTGCGGGCATAAGCCCAGGAGAAAAGCGCTGTACGAGCGCCGCCAATGTGGAGATAGCCGGTAGGGCTGGGGGCAAAACGAGTGCGAACGGTCATGATGGTAGTTTAATGAAGATAATGAGATGTCTCTGGAAATAGTCGCATTTTACGCGAATCTTCTTGCTTCGTGTCTTATGTGGGGAAAGATTGGTTTGTATGACACGAAAAGATCTTCTTGCCATCAATAAGATTGATAAAGCTCTATATAATGCGCACACTATATAGGATTACTCACTAATCACATACACATTGACGATACATGGTTGATTTGTTTCACGATCTTATTCAAAACTCTGCTACAACGCGACCGGATGCAGAAGCGTTATGTTATCAGCATGAAACATTGACTTATGCAAGCTTGGCCCAACAAGTTGGACAAATCGCGCAAGGATTTTCTGCATTAGGATTGCGTCGTGGCGATCGATTAGCCATTTATCTCGAGAAACGATTTGAGAGCGTGATTGCGATGTTTGCCGCAACTCGGTCGGGAGGTGTATTTGTTCCAGTGAATCCGGTATTGAAATCTGGCCAAGTTGCCCATATTTTGTACGACTGTGGTGCGAAAATCTTGGTCACTTCTGCAGCAAGATTCGCAATACTGCAACCTATGTTATTGAGTCAGACCACTTTACACACGGTTGTGGTTGTGGATGATTCCCATTACGAATATTCAACCATTGCAAATCTTCGGATGGTACCGTGGGATGTGGTGCAGGCTATGAATACGCACTGTTCGGTGAAGGTCATTGATAACGATATGGCGGCAATTATTTATACTTCAGGTAGTACTGGTAAGCCGAAAGGTGTTGTTTTTTCGCATCGCAATTTGGTTGCAGGTGCAAGAAGCGTTTCGTCTTATTTGCATAATGATGTAGCAGATCGAATTCTGACAGTGTTGCCGCTCAGTTTTGATTATGGATTAAGTCAATTGACAACGACTTTTTATGTCGGCGCAACCAATGTGTTAATGAATTATCTGCTACCCCGAGATATTTTGGATCATGTAAAGGAATATAAAATAACCGGGCTTGCAGCCGTGCCGTCTTTGTGGATTCAACTTGTAGCATTGAATTGGTGTGGGATTGACTCATTGCGATACATTACTAATTCTGGTGGTGCGATGCCTGTTTCTGTCATTCAACAATTACGTAGCCTATTGCCTAAGACACAAGTTTTCTTGATGTATGGCTTTACCGAAGCTTTTCGTTCTACCTATCTGGTTCCAGAGGAAATCGATCAACGACCAAATTCGATTGGCAAAGCGATACCCAATGCTGAAGTTTTAGTATTGCGCCCAGATGGAACGGCTTGTGAACCTGAGGAGCCGGGTGAGTTGGTGCATCGAGGAGCTACTGTTGCGATGGGTTATTGGAATGACCGTGAAAAAACGGCAAAGACTTTTAAACCAATGATGACTCAACAAAATGATTTGCCATTGAGCGAAATCGTTGCCTGGTCTGGGGATACGGTGAAAATGGACACTGAAGGATTTTTGTACTTCATTGAGCGTCGTGATGCTTTGATTAAAAGTTCGGGTTACCGTATCAGTCCAACGGAGATCGAAGAAATATTGTATGACATCGAATCTATCAATGAGGTGGTTGCATTCGGTGTGCCGCATGCGGCGTTGGGGCAGGGTATCGTGGTGATTGCTACAACGAAGCCCGGCGTGATTTTGGATATCGATACTGTGTCGCAGGTTTGTAAGAATAAATTGCCAGCTTATATGTGCCCTCATCATATCGAAATCTGGCAATCGGAGTTGCCCAAAAATTCAAATGGAAAAATTGACCGTTACAAGCTTGCACGTAGCATGCAGCATATCTTTACGCAAGTCCAATGATGAACAATACTGCTCCTGAGCATGCGCCTCTACAGCAATTTCCCATTCGCGATAATTGCTTATATATTGGCGGTATGCCATTAACTCGTTTGGTTGAACGAGTGGGTTCTACACCTTTCTATGCCTATGATCGAGAAAAAATTACCGAGCGAGTAGCATTATTGCGTCACTATCTTCCTAAAGGTTTATTGTTGCACTATGCGATGAAAGCTAATCCTATGCCCGCTGTGGTGCAGCATTTGGCACGCATCGTGGATGGAATAGATGTCGCCTCCTTGGGAGAAATGAAAGTCGCATTGGATACGCCGCTTACGCCTGACAAGATCAGTTTTGCCGGTCCAGGCAAGCGGATGCATGAGCTTCGGTCTGCCATAGCAGCGGGTGTTACCATCAATATCGAATCCGAGCACGAATTAAAAATAGTTGTCGATCTGGGTGATCAATTAGGCTTTACTCCATCGATAGCGATTCGGGTCAATCCTGATTTTGAACTGAAATCATCGGGTATGAAAATGAGCGGGGGTGCCAAACCTTTTGGGATCGATGTCGAACGTGTTCCTCGAGTATTAAAAACATTGAACGACTATGCAATGGATTTTGTTGGCTTGCACGTTTTTAGCGGCTCACAAAATCTCAATGCTGTCGCCATTCAAGAAGCCCAATTGAAAACGCTGCAATTAGGAATTCGCTTAGCAGAACACTCGCCTTCTTCGATGCGATTGTTTAATATCGGGGGAGGCTTCGGTGTGCCTTATTTTCCCGGTGAAAAAAGATTAAATCTAGTAGAGATAGGCGAAAATCTACAACCGATGCTTGACGCATTTCAAAGTCAATTGCCTGAAACACGAGTAGCATTGGAATTGGGGCGCTATATCGTAGCAGAAGCAGGAATATATGTTTGCCGTGTTTTAGAGCGCAAAGAATCTCGTGGAAAAACTTTTTTGATTACCGATGGCGGTATGCATCATCATCTCGCGGCATCAGGCAATTTGGGTCAGGTAATTCGTAAAAATTTTCCAGTTGTCTTAGGAAATAAAGTAAAAGACTCAGAAAAAGAACAGGTATCTATTGTTGGGCCTCTGTGTACGCCGCTTGATCTTTTGGCTGACGATATATCGTTACCAAAAGCAGATGTGGGTGATTTAGTGGCTATATTGCAATCGGGTGCTTACGGATTAAGTGCTAGCCCAACGCAATTTTTAAATCATCCGCTGCCTGAGGAAGTGTTGGTTTAATCAGTAAAAAAGATGCATGATATAAAATCTTTAACTCTTTGGTATTTTTTAGTTTAATTTCAATTCTGTTGCGCACTTTATACATTTTCATTTGTATATTGTAATAATCCAAATAAATATTTAACATTGATTGAATATTTATGCTAAATCGTCTTAAATAGCATGTGTGTAATAGTATGATTAATTCGATCATTTTATGATCGTTAAAACAGTGTAGAAACGAGCATATTGAAAAAAAATATAAGTATTCCTTGATAGAATTTAGAGGACTTACAAATCGTAAATATCAGCTTGAGTTTTTTCTGTATTACTAAACATTGCAAAAGAGTCAATTAAGAAATAATTTAAATCCTAATTAACAGGTAAAAACTTATTTAACGATCATGAATGATTCGTATCAAGGATTTCAAAGTTTCTTTGAGATTGTTATAGCTGACACGCCAGAATTGCTTGAAGCTGTTTATAGAATTCGCTATCAAGTTTTATGTGTACAAAACAGTTTTCCTGATATGAATGCAGCAGATTATCCCAACCAACTTGAAAAAGACGAATACGATAATCATGCATGTCATGCTTTGTTAAGATTTAAATCGTCTGGAGCTTTTGTTGGTGCTGTTCGCCTCATCATGAATGATCCTACTAATTCTGCTAAATTGTTCCCTGTCGAGCTAAATACTCAAATAGATTCTCAAGTTTGTAATTTTAAAACGATTGATCGCTCACATACCGCGGAAATTTCTCGATTTGTTATTGTGGGGCAATTTGATAGACGGAAAGAGGAAAGAAGAAAGACGCCATTAGAGGAGGCTCCTGCGTCTGAAAATGAAAATATTGTCGTTCGTACGGATAAAGATAGACGCTCCAATGATCGTCGTCGTACCCCGCACTTAAGTTTATTATTAATGGCGGGAGTGATGCGTTTATCAGTGATGCACAATATTACTAATTGGCTATCGGCAATGGAACCAGCATTAAACCGATTGCTAGGATTTTATGGATTAAACTTTAATCCTGCAGGACCATCCGTCAACTATCACGGAATTAGACGACCCTATTGTATTACAGTAAATGAAGTGTTGTCTCGAATGTATTCGCAATATTATGATGCTTGGGAAGTTTTAACAGAATGTGGCAAATATGATCCATCTTCTCCACCTTTGCGGAAGATATCTATTCAGGAATCCATTTCTTGAGTCTATTTGTGTCTTCGTTTTTTCTAATAATCAGATATTTGTTATTTTTTTTGTCCGCAAATAGTTTTTTTATTGGCGGCATACTGTTAATAATTTTTTTATTTCCAATATCGCAAGTTCGTGCAGACGATCACTATGAAGTCGTGACGAATAAAGGAGTAGGAGAGAATAAACTTTCCGCCAATTCACTTCGTTCTATTTTTAGTATGCATTTGAAAACTTGGCCAGATGGTACAAAAATAAGAGTTTTTGTATTGCCAGATGATGATCAATTACATCAAGTTTTTTCGAAGGAAAAGCTTAATGTATTTCCGTATCAACTTAGATCAACATGGGATAGATTAGTATTTTCTGGAACGGGTCAAGCGCCTATTAAAGTGAGTTCTATGGAAGAAATGCTGGCGAAAGTGACTAATACCCCGGGTTCAATTGGCTATTTATGGAGAGCGAATATTAATGAAAATGTTAACGTGCTCGAGATTAAGTAGTTTTTGGGTAATTTTTCCAAAAAATATGCTCATACAGGGAGTGTTATTATTGGTATTTGGTGTCATTTCTTTAAGTGTTCAAGGACAAAATCTCCATATAAAAGAAGCGACTGCAATTCAAGAAAACCCTGCAATTAATCTTGCTGCTACTCAATTACCATCACAAGTTACTGTTCCTAAAAAATCCTCATGGATAAATAATGCGTTTGATTGGTATCAGAAAAAATCTATACAGGGAGATTTTCAGATTCATGGATTTATTGGGCAATCCTATATTCTATCTTCGCATAACAATGTGTTTGGACACAGTACCAGTGGAGCAGGAGGGAGCTTCGGTTTAACTGAGGCAGGGTTAAATGCTTCGTTTCGACCACTACCTAAGCTTTTGATATCAGCACAGGTATTGTCTCGTCGTGCTGGAGAAGGAAGTTCTGGAATGCCCCGCCTTGATTTTGCATTTCTAGATTATCGGTTGTATTCACATGAAGCAAATCAATTTGGCATACGTGCAGGGCGTTTGAAAAATCCAATTGGATTCTATAACGATACACGCGATGTTCCGTTTACTCGACCGAGTATTTTGCTGCCGCAATCGATCTATTTTGATCGTACTCGAAATTTAGCGATGTCTGGGGATTCCATTCAACTATATGGTGACGTATCGCATTCAAAATGGGGATCGTTATCTGCTCAATTTGGAGTGTGGTGGCCGATTGTGAATGATCGTGATACTGAAAAGGCGGTTTTTTTCCCAGGAATGAATGGAAATCTGACTCGGGAAGTGTCTTATATCGGTAGAGGAATCTATGAAACCAATGATAAGCGAATCAGACTAGGTATCAGTGGTATATGGCTCAATACCAATTACGATGTTAATAATCCTGATGAACGTGTTTTCGGTCTGCCAGTTTCATCCGGATCATTACAGTTTTCTCCAATATATTTTTCAGCACAATACAATGCGGAAAGATGGAGTTTTACAACGGAATATGCGATTAGACACTTCGCCTATTCTGGCTTTCATCATGACACTATCGATAAAACCAATTTCTTTGGGGAAAGCTTTTATGTTCAAGGGGAATATCGAATTACTCCCAAATGGGAAACATTTATCCGCTATGACGTATTGTTTACCGATCGTACTGACAAGGATGGAAAAAAATGGGCTTCTCAAGATCCTGCTATTCTGAGAGGATTGGAGCATTCTCGATATGCTAAAGATCTTACAGTAGGATTACGCTGGAATGTTACGCCAGAATTCATGGTTCGTGCTGAGTATCACCATGTGAACGGAACTGGCTGGTTATCAAGGTTAGATAATCCAGTGCTAAAGCAAAGTGACAAGGATTGGGATCTTTTTGCTATTCAAGCTTCTTATCGTTTTTAATTGAGTGATTTGATGAGTAACGATCCTGATTATCCGGTGATTAAATCGCAGCTTGCGCCCGTAAGGGAAAAAAGGAATTTTTATAGCTTGCGATGGAAAATTCTATTGGGGAGTAGCCTAATATTACTTGTAATTGTAGTGGTATTTTCGGCTATCAGCTATTTAGGATTGGTGAAAAGCTATGAGGATCAACGGAAAATAGATCACAAGCGGTTTTCAAGAGAAATAGACAATTTAATCGATAACACCATACAAAATCTAGATCGACTCGCAGAAATCATTCCTTTTTTGAATGGAATGAAAACCGCTTTATTGAATAATGACAGTGAACATATTAGTAAAGCTTTCGATCAACATTGGTCATTATTACAATTTCATAATGATGTGGAATTTGTGTATTTTTTTGATGATAAAAATCAATTTGTTGCGGGTTGGGATAATGCAGAATACGCAGACATCAAGAAAGATGTATTAAGTAGCTGGGTGCGTTACGTCAATGAATTCGAACAACCGATTAGCCCTTTATCCTGTCAAGAAAATTGCATACAGTATAGTGTCGCGCCTTTGTTAGTCGAAGGCCGTAAAGTGGGTACTATCGTGCTGGGGATTTCTTTAATCGATGTGTTGGTATCATTTAAACGTATCTTTGGCGCAGATATCGGTTTGCTCATAAAACATCAAGAAAACTTACTCCATGAAGAAAAATTTAAATTCATCAAGAATTGGAATATGCACGTTTCTGGGCTTACCAATCCAGAAGAAAATCACCCAATCCTTCAAGGGGTTTCAGAACTTTACCCAAAAATTGATGCATTAACTGACGGAATTCAAATCAACCGTGAAAAATTTTCCCATCAAGTTGAATCTTTTACATTAGATTCAGTTGAAAATGAGAGTGCTTTTCTCGTCGTTATCAGTAATGTGACTTTAGCGGTTAAAAATATTCACAATTCAATCTGGAACATAGCTTTCACCGGTTTACTGGGCTTGATTGCTTCTCAACTGATTCTGTTATTGATATTTACGCGCATTCTTTCGCGCTTAAAAGATGTTGCATTTGCTTTACCTTTATTGGCAAGTGGGCAGTTTGAGAATTTTCGTCAATCTATCACTGCGTCGGATCAAGTAAGAAATTCTACAGATGAAGTTGATACTCTATCGGAAGCCGCGATTACGCTATCCCATCAGTTAGAAAAACTTGAATTAAAAATTTCTTCTCGTACCAAAATGTTGATTGAGCAACGAGATGAACTCAGTCGAGAAAGAGACTTCGTCAATAATTTACTTAATACAGCTCAAGCGATTGTTTTAACACAAAATTCATCTGGAAAAATTATTTCGTTAAATGCTTACGGTGAGATGTTAACGCGTTACACTGCGGATGAGTTATTAGGGAAATCGTTTCTTTCGACACTTATACCCGAGTATGAAATTGAAGATGTTAGTGGCCGCTTTGCAGAGGTTCATGCAGGACAGAAAATGCAGCTACGTCATGAAGCAATCACTCACTGTAAGGACGGCTCAAAACGCCACGTTGCATGGTTGCATTCGCATCTGACTTGGAATTCAGCAGAAGATCCTTCTATTTTATCTGTGGGTTTAGATGTTACAGAATATAAACGGGTAGAAGGACATTTGGCTTGGCTGGCTGATCATGATCCGTTAACAAATATGCTCAATCGCAGGCGTTTTAGTGAAGAATTAGAACAAGTGTTGCACAATGCTGAACGCTATCAACATCCAGGCGCTTTATTGTTTTTTGACTTGGATCGTTTTAAATTTATTAATGACGTTAGTGGTCACCAGGCTGGGGATACCTTATTGAAAATGGTGGCTACTATGCTTTCTAAGACAACGCGTACAGGAGACATTACAGGTCGGTTGGGTGGAGATGAATTTGCCATTATCCTGCCGGAGATTAATGCTGAAGGTGCAATCGAAGTCGCAAAAAAAGTGTTGGGTCAACTCAATCAAGCACAATTAGTAATTAATAATCGCACGCACAAAATTTCAGCCAGCATTGGTATCGCATTGTTTCCGCAGCATGGTGGAAACATTCAGGATTTACTGGCAGCTGCGGATCTTGCCATGTATCAGGCTAAAACAATGGGACGCAATGCTTGGTATTTATTTTCAGATGATGATCGTATTCGTGATCGAATTCAGTTATTAGTGGATTGGAAAGAGCGCATAGAATATGCTCACACGCACGATAACTTCATGTTGTATCTACAACCGATTATGCATATTAAAACCAAGCGTGTAACACACTATGAAGTGTTGATACGAATGCAAGATAAGGATGGCACGATACGTTCTCCGGCGGATTTCATTCCTGCTGCTGAAAATACGGGATTGATACATGCCATTGATCACATGGTATTACGCAAAGCAATCATACTTGCCGCGAAGATTTATGAAGCCGGTATTTTTGCTAATTTTTCGATCAATTTGTCGGCCCATGCGTTTAATGACCCTGAGCTTTTGCCGATTTTGAAACAACAATTATCGGAATATCAGATTGATCCAGAAAAATTAATGTTTGAAATTACCGAAACGGCTGCATTAGAGAATATTCCGGGTGCGCGTACTTTGATGAAGGAAATTAAGGAATTAGGTTGTGGGTTTGTACTCGACGATTTTGGTGTGGGATTTTCATCATTCTTTTATTTACGAGAACTTCCGGTAGATGTTGTCAAGATTGATGGATCATTTATTCGAAATTTAGCGGAAAATAGCGACGATGTTATTTTGGTGAATGCACTATGTACCGTAGCACGAGGTTTCGGTAAAAAAGTGACTGCCGAGTTTGTCGAAAGTGAAGAAATTTTGCATATCATTGAGCAAATGGATATTGATTATGCGCAAGGCTATTACATTGGAAGACCATCGCCTGTTGAAGAATTTTTAGCAGCTAACGGTAGATTTAATAACGCTTAACGCCTTGTCAATTGAAAAAGCGATAGATGCTTTCACTGGATTTCAGTTTATTCTGTTCTCAATGCGTCGACTGGATTTAGTTTGGCGGCCTGTATTGCAGGTGCTACGCCGGCTACAAGACCAATTAACATAGAAATACATAAAGCGCCTAACACATAATCCCACGGAATATTAACGGGTAAACTGTCGATCAGTAATTTTAATAAATGGGCAATTCCCGTGCCTATGGCCAGGCCAGCAAATCCACCCATTGTCGCGAGTGTAATCGATTCAAGTAAGAACAATAAACGAATTCTGGCACGAGTGGCACCTAGTGCGGTCAATAAACCAATCTCGGCGATTCTTTCTGAAACGGTGATATGCATTAATGTAATCATACCAACGGCGCCGACGAGTAGCGAAATTCCTCCTAAAGCAGCGACTGAAAATTTAAGAATGTTTAAAATCGTTGTCAGAGTGCTGAGCATTTGTTTTTGCGGAGTAATGGTAAAGTCTTCACGTCCATGTCGTGCAACCAGGATTCTTCGGATATCTTCAATGACTGCTTGAACCGGCGCATCCGGAAAATAAGAAAAATTAATTTCCATTACGCCTCGGCGATTGAAGACTTCTAAGGCCCGGGCTGTCGGTACAAATACCGTATCATCTAAATCGAATCCCAACACGTTTCCTTTGGGTGCCATGACGCCGATGACGCGGAAGCGTGCGTTTCCTACTTGCAATATTGTTCCGAGTGGATTGGCATCACCAAACAATTCGTGACGAACTTTGGAGCCAAGTACCACATAAGGACGCGGATTACGTGGGTCGTCATCAGGTAAAAATTGCCCAATGGCGACTTGCATGTTAAAAGCTTTGTCAAAACTCGGTCCTTGTCCATACGCAGTGACGCGCCGGCTACGTCCTTGTGCGCGGATTTCTGCATTTCCAACCACATTGGCATTGGTGAATTGCGCATAACGGCTTTGTTTTAATGCCATACCGTCTTCAATAGTTAATAATCGAGCACTGCCGATAGCACCTAGCGATCCACCGTGCGTGCTAATTTTTCCTGGATTGATATTGATAATGTTGGTACCGAATTGGGTAAATTCTGATAAGACGAAACGTTGTACGCCGTCGCCAATCGCGGTTAGCAATACCACTGATGCGATTCCAACGGCAATGCCTGATGCAGAGAGTAGGGTGCGTAAACGATGCGCAGTCAGTGCGCGATACGAAAATTGTAAGATATCGAACCAATTCATTTTTTACCGAGCGCCGTGACTGGGTTCAATCGGGATGCTTTAACTGCGGGTAGGGTGCTGGCAGCAATGCCGGTAAATAAGGCAATGCCGATTGCCGCCAATGAGGCCCAAACTGGAGCCCAGGCTGGCAGTTGCGGATACGCGATGCGGATCAATAAGCTACCCAATTGGCCGAATATAAAGCCCAATAAAGCGCCGACCAATGATAACCAAGCTGCTTCGGTAAAAAACAGTCGTCGAATGTCCATTGATGTCGCGCCAATGGCCTTTAATAAGCCGATTTCCGCGGTACGTTGATTGACCGCGACTAACATTACATTCATTACTAAAATACCTGCAACGATCAAACTGATTGCTGCAATACCGGCGACTGCTAATGTTAGTGCTTCTAAAATACGATCAAACGTTGCTAAGATAGCGTCCTGGGTAATAACAGTGCTGTCGTTTTCACCATCATGGCTTTGTTTCAATGCAGCGAGAATTGCTTGCTTAGTCGATTCAATTTGGCCGTGGTTTTTGGCTTCCACCAAAATCCGAAAAAGCGACGTGGTGTTGAATAAAGCTTGCGCATAATCGACCGGGATAATGACGATTTCGTCAGTATTAAATCCCATCGATTCTCCTTGAGGCGCGAGAATGCCTGAAACCAAAAAACGACTGTCACCCAAGCGGATGTGCTGCCCAATGGCTGGGATGCGCGGGAAAAATTCATTGGCAATTTTTGCGCCTAATACAATTTGCGCACTTCTTCCAGAGCCGTGCTGCAGAAAACTGCCTTGTGCCAGTTTCATATGGCGGATCGGAATGAGATCTGCGTTACTTCCCAATACGGTAACTTCGCGTAAACGATTGGGAATCGATAATTCCGCGGCACCAATGCTAAGCGGTGCATAGCGTTTGACTTGAGGAAGACGTCCCAATAATTGCGCATCATGCAACGTCAAATCTCGCGGAGTTTGACCTAACACGGCACCGGGAAATGATCCTGTGGTTTCCGCGCGACCGGGTAACACCACTAATAAATTGGTTCCGATCGATGAAAATTGGTTAATAACGAAATTTCTCGCGCCATCTCCGAGTGCTGTAAGGATCACCACCGCAGCTACGCCGAGTGACATGGCTAAAACGATAAGAACCGAGCGGATACGATAGCTAATAACCGTTCTGAGCGAAGTTTGTAAGGTATCAAACAGTGTCATGTGTTTGGTCTGAGACGATCTTACCGTCGCGCATAGCAATTTGTCGTGTTGCTCGCGCGCCCAATTCTCGATCGTGAGTAACCATGATCAAGGTTGTGCCATGTTGTTGTAGCTTTTCCAATAAGACCATAACCTCCGCACCAATTTTGTGGTCCAAATTACCGGTGGGTTCATCGGCAAGAATGACACTGGGTTGCATAATGGTTGCACGTGCAATTGCGACTCGCTGGCGTTGCCCACCGGAAAGCTCTGATGGACGGTGATTGGCACGTTGCTCAAGTTCAAAAGCTTGCAAAGCATTTTGTACGCGTATTTTTCTTTCGCTAACGGGCACACCATCCAAGGTCAGTGGTAATTCTATGTTTTCTGCTGCGGTTAAACGCGGAATCAAATGAAACGATTGAAAAACAAAACCAATTTTTTCTCGTCGGATTTGCGCTTGTTCGACTTCAGTTAATTCCGTTACTACCTTTCCGTCTAATTCGTACCGGCCTGCGTCAGGTTGATCGAGTAGCCCAATGATGTTAAGTAGCGTCGATTTGCCAGAGCCGGAAGGCCCCATAATCGAAACATACTCACCCGATGTAATATTCAGATTGATTTGATTTAAAGCCAGTACGGTTTGCTCACCCATTTTAAAGGTGCGCGTTATATCAATGAGACGAATCATATTAGGGCGATTTGGCTTCTACTAAAGCGCCTTCTTTGATACCGTCGTGATCAAATGATAACAAGATACGATCGCCTTGTTTCAAACCACTGGTAATTTCGGTAAAGCTCCAGTTACTCAAACCCACCTCAACCGACTGTTCGCTCAAATGATTGTTTGAATCGACCAGCCAAACTTTATTATTTTGTCGTAGCGTTTGGGTCGGAATCCGTAGAACTTCGACTTTGCGCGACAGTACGACTTCGACATCGGCACTGTACCCGACCAAAAGTCCCTGTGTTGGAGCTTGTTGGAAATCAACTTCGATATCCACTGTACGAGCTTGTTTCTCTATTTCGGTTACAAAAGGTGCGATACGACGTATTTTGCCAGCAAAAGTCTTGTTTGGCATGGCATCCAAGGTAATTCTAGCTTCTTGATTGATTTCAAGTTTCGGTGCATCGACTTCATCCATTGGCGCTGAAATGTATAAACAACCGTCGTCAATTAAGTCAATGGTAGGCGGCGTAGGAATTCCAGGCGGCGAGGGCGTCGTGAATTCTCCCAATTCTCCGCTGATATGTCCAATAATGCCGGAGAATGGCGCGGTAATGATGGTGCGATCAATGGCAGCTTCGGTTACGCGAATTTGTGCTTCAGCGCGTTTGATATCCGAAATGGTCGCTTCACAACTCGCTCGACGGGAGTTTGCATTCGCACGCGCATCATCGACTCGTTGCGAACTGACGAAACCCTTTTTCAAGAGTTGTTCTGTGCGAACAAATTCACGTTGCGCATTATCAGCCAAAATGCAGGTTTCCCGTTTGCGTTCTTGCGCAGTCGTGAATTGACGTTTTGCCAAATCTTGTTGTGCACGTAAATCGTGGTTCCATAATTCTAACAAGACTTGCCCTTTTTGGACGTGATCGCCTTCTTTGACCCAAATTTTCGCAATCTGTCCCCCTGAAGCCGGCGCAAGATTCGATCTTTGACAGGATTTTACGGTACCGGCGCGGGTGTTGACGATGGTTGATTCAACATTCCCGGTAGCAACCACGGTGACTTCAACCGGTATGGGTTTGGGGCGTGAATAGTACCATCCCCCCAGTAATACAACGCTGATCGTGATGAAGATAATCACCCATCGATAAGATTTCTGCGTAGGTGGTTTCATGTGCTTTAAAGATTGTTCCACAAATAATAAGGCATCAGTTGTAATTCAATTTAAAAATGCGTATTTTACATGTTCAGATTGAATACCCGGCAATTGCTATTCAAGTAATTTTTAACCAGCGACACAATAACGCATTTTATGATTAATATTTGGCGTAATAAATTGATTCAATCGGCTACGGATCAGCCGACAAACATGGATGATATTCGTCCAAACGATAATGATTTTTCAGTTCTTGATCCGAAGACCTTTGCAGCGATTGAAGCCGAAAAATTATTCCAAACGATTGATAAGACACGCACCGAGGCAGGAAAGTTGATGCTTTTTCGTTCCGTTGCTCAGCCGTTATCTGACGCGCAGATAGTGCAACAAAAGCAAGCGGCACTGAAAGAAATAGCGGCTAATTCGCATTTACGTGACGCTTTGACGCAATTCGTTTCAAAAGCAGCTAAAAATGAAAAATCATTGAAATATTTATTATACGGCGAGTTTATTGGCGGACTTGCTACGGATGAACCGAGTTCGCGTATCGATAAACTTGAGTTTGGCGGCTATGGGTATCTGCAATACCGGGATGGTACCGAATTTGTAATTGATTTAGTGGAGAAGGCCGCTGAAATCCCTACGCCGCAGTCACCTTATTTGCGTACTGTGCTGGATGCTATTCGCGAGTTTGGTCAATCGAGATTATATGATTTGCTGAAAGGCCCGGTTTATTCGAATAACGGTAAGTTTAAAACCAAAAAAGAAAAAACAGGATTTGATCTTTTTACTCGCTTTCATCCCACGCTTTTCAAATGGATTCCGGCAGTATTATTTTTTGCGGCTTCATATGGCATTTTATTGTTTTTTGAAATGTTGATGCCCGACTTCCGTGGTTCTTACATCAGTTACGCGATTCTAGGTTTGACGGTGCCGGTATTTCCGATCATTTTATTAGCGATGGGGGTATCTGATCGTGATTCCATCATTTACCCATTGCGTAAAAATTTTCGCGAAAGCGTTGAACTAGCCAAAGCGATCGAAGCGTTGGGCATGATCGATGAATTGCTATCATTTTATCAGTACGGGGAAACATTAACCGTCGATAAAACGTTGCCGGATATCATTGCTGAAAACTCGCATCAATTAATGGTCAGTTACGCAAAAAATCCTTTATTGATTCATCAGATTACTGATTATGTGCCGAATGACATTCAATTGGACGCACAAGGAAGAATTTTAATCATTACGGGACCGAATAGCGGTGGCAAAACGGCTTATTGTAAAACAGTCGTTCAAATTCAATTGCTTGGACAAATTGGCTGTTATATACCAGCAAAGCAAGGAAAATTAGTACCCGCAGAACATATTTATTACCAAGTGCCAGATCCAGGGCATTTGAGCGCAGGTATGGGGCGTTTTGCGTATGAGCTGACTCGAACGCGCGAGATATTTTTCAATTCAACGCCACTCAGTCTGGTTGTGCTTGATGAATTATCCGAAGGCACTACATTTGAAGAAAAAATGACGATTTCGGAATATATTTTGAAAGGGTTTCATAAACTCGGTTCGAGTACTTTGTTAGTGACCCATAATCATGAATTGTGTGAATTGCTTCAACGTGATCAGATAGGACGTTATCTACAAGTGGAGTTTGCGTCTAGTGGCCCAACGCATCATTTGATCCCTGGCGTATCCAAAGTGAGTCATGCCGATCGGGTTGCCAGTGCGATCGGATTCAGCCAAAAGGATGTCGAAGCGCATTTGCAACGACAGCAAGGTGAACCTGAAAAATGAAAGTTATTTACTTTTGACGCAGATTAAACAATTCCAACATTCAAACATAAGGTAAATATTTTTTGTTATGCTTATCACGGCAAAAAATAATTTTTGCTTATTGTTGATACAAGAAAGGAGAAAACATGTTTAAGAAAACAATAAATGTTGCAGCGCTTCTCGTCGCACTTACATTTATGACGGGCCATGCTTTTGCAAAATGTAGTTTAGAAACCGAAAAAGACGGCAAATCTGCTTGTGGCGCAAATCAAGCGTGTTACCTAGTAGAAGGCCAATGTATTGATAAGAAAAGTCTTCCTGCTGGTAAATCCTGCAAAAAATCGGGTGTTTGTCAAAATTCTTGCGTTAAAGAAAACGGTAGCGAAACCAAGGATGACGGTTCTGAAACAGGAAAATGTAGTTAGTTAATTAAATATATTGGAAATTTTGCCGATATTGAAAGAGCATAAATCGTAAAGCTGATTAAATGTTAATGCAAGTTGACGCTAACAGCACGTGATTTATGTGAATTTCTAATAACAATAAATTTGAAAATCACTCACCAGCTAAATGTAAGCCACATTTAGCTGGTTTTATTTTTCTAATCAATTATTTCTCAGTTTTATTGCGTGGTATCAGCACCTTAACGAGAGGAATGCACAATAGTCCTGCTAAAGCACCGATCAAAATCATCAGATAATTTTGGGTATCTTGTTTGGCGAATGTTTTGGTGATTTCTCTGACCATAGCACTCTGATTGGCTTTTTCGGAAACTCGAGGAAGATTTTCTGCTTCGTAAATATCCGTGCGATTGTAAGGTGTTAAACCGGGAATACTTGGTATATTTTCGCTGCCTTTCCCAACGATGAATTGTGCCTTCATGCCTTTTTCCATGTGATGTGAAATATCACAATGTACTAAGAAGGTGTCATCCGATCCCGGAGCGATAATCGTGCCAGAAACGGTTTTGGGGCCGGTCACTTCCAAATGGAACATGCCGTATTTATACAAGTACTTAGGTAGGCCGTGCATCATGAATTGATGACGAATTTGGTCTTCATTAATAAAGTGAAAAGTCACTTTCGCACAAGGTTTGACGCGCCATTCTTGTTGATCAAAGGCAAACGCTGTTCCAGGAAACTTGCCTGCGTATTTTCTACCTGCTCTCACAGTGATTTCCACTTCTTCAGAAATACTTTTGCAACTACTGGGCAGTTTATCAAGATTTTGCCCCATGATCATGGTGCCTTCATGGTCCATGATATGATCGTGATCCATATGATGATGGTGATGCATGTCGCCATGTTCGGTGGATTCGACGTTATGTTTACTATGATCGATGGCATGTTCATGCGTTTTGTCGTCAACGCTGTGATCTTTATTGTGCTCGCCAGTATGATCAGTGGCCGGTCCCGTTGTTTTGCTCATGCTATGGCCGCTATGGTCATGATGTTCTTCATGCTCATGCTGTGTCGCTGGCTGCTCTTTTTGTTGTTCACTATGCTGCTGATGTTGTTGATGCTGTTCGTGCTCATTTGGTTTGGTTTGCTGCTGTTGCGCGGTTGCGGCCGATCCCAACACCATCGTACCTGTTAGCAAGAAAGCAATTTTTATAATTTTAATCATTATTGCTGACTCCCTTTACCATTCTTGTTGCGTGAAATGACGTTCATCACACTTTGTTTGATATATTCACGTTTGCTAAAAATGAAATAAATCAAAATTCCTATGAGTAATCCATAGGTGGCATTGAGCAGAGAATTTTTGGTGGCAGCATCCATGCTAACCGTTTGCCCAGCGGGAGAACCTAAGTTGGCGGTTTCATCGAGATCTTGCCAAATGGGAACTCTTCTTTCCCAATATTCTTTCGTGAAAAAATGACTCAGATCGATACCAAAATGACTCGTTTTAGGTAGACCATCTTCACCGAGATAAGAGGTGTAGACAATCGAGCTCATACTGCCGCCTTCTGCCATGCCATTGGTGGTGATGCCTTTTTCTCTATGATCATGAATCAGCCAATCGCCCTCACCATAACTGTGTTTACCATCATTAGTGGTTTCTAATGTCAGATCAAGGCGCTGTGCCGGTGCCATATCAAAAACGTCACGCATGATTTGTGCGACCGGATTATGTTCTACGCCATCGTAGTGTGTAATCGTCGCATGATGGCCGTGTGTATGAATTGCAATCATTTCTCCACCGCTGTTGAGAAGACGTAGCTTAATTTTTTGATCCGATTTAACGATGATTAAGGATTCTCTAAGAGAATAAGGAAATGATAAACCATTGATTGTATAGTAATCTTCGGTAGAGTCGGTAATGTCATAACGCTGATTCATATCGCGTGCAATTAACCGCGGATCATTATATTTTTGAATGATATCGCCTAATTCTTTATCCATTGCGTGGTAATGCATGTCATATTCTTGATCGAATTTTTCTTTGATCGCGACTGAGGAATGTCGCACATGACCACCGCCAATATTCAAGGTTTGCAGCCAATTATTCGGCCGGTTTTCTTCCACGACGATCATCCCAGCCAACCCCATCGATAAATGGGTATGCGTTTGCACGTGGCAGTGATAAAACATCGTGCCGGCTTGGCGAGGTTGAAATTCGTAAACGCGCCGTTCACCCGGCATTAACTCGATTTCACTGGTTTGCGGTACACCGTCGCCACCACCGTGTTCTTTATGCATAAACGGATGGTCTACACCATGCAAATGAATGCTATGCGGAAAATAATGTGTGTTTTCCAACACAAGCTGAACAATATCCCCTTGTTCTACGCGAATAACCGGCGCAGGTAATCTTAGTAAAGGATTGGCTCTAACGCTTTCGAAATTTTCGGTGGACATGCCGCTCCCTTTCGGGGCAAAAACCCACACACCGGGTTGTACGCCTGGTGCGATATCGAAAGTAGGAACAATGCCGGGAAAATCCGGTGATTTGCCATTCAGTTCCATCACTTCAAGTTTAATAATGATGCGATCAGGATCGCCGTCGCCATCTAAATCATCTGTTTTAATGATAGTGTCTGGAGATAGACCGGTTTTCATGAGCGTATCCATGGAAACATTATTGGTTCCTTTGACGGCAGCGGCTATCCAAGCTGGATTGTCTGGGCTGCACGCGGGAGACGCGTCGATTTTTACGCCATCAATTACTTGAGCTTCACGCCATGCAGGAGATATTTTTGGATCACAGGGGGGTTCTGCCGTTAATGCCGCACGATCGACTTTGATGGTTTGGGGTAATTTCAAAGATGCTTGCGCAGTGATACTAGCCGTTGCTAAATAAAAAACCATTACGGCAATGAGAATAGGGTTAGGCATATCAAAGTACCTTTATTATTAGTCGAATTAAATTAATACATACAATTCCGCAGGTCGTGAAATTTCTACACGATCTCACTGAATCAATCGTAATCACAATAGGTATCCCAAAAAAGTATTTTAAACGATAGCTCTGTTGGATCTTCCTTAATGTTATATTTCCAAGCAGGTAGAATTATGAGGAATATCTTTATTTACCTATGTAATACTTCTACGTCGTCTATCAAAAAATTATTCTTTATATTATACAGAACCCGTATATGCTTTTGTGTTTTTTCCATTGTTAGATCAGTAGATGGCGTGATGAATGTTGATGGATCAATCAAGCTAAATATAGGCATCAGTTCAGACAATTGGTTGGATTTATTTTGCGCAAAAAAGTGATTTCTTCATATTATGTGATTGCATTACTGTGCCTATCATTGATAGCGTGTGGCAAAGCCAATCATTCATCTGTTTCGCCAGTAATTGATCCTATTCCGGTTACCTTCATCACGGCACAGCCGGTTGAATTGCCGACTACGCTCGAAACGGTAGCCCAAACCGAGGGCGCTAAAGAGATTGAAATCCGTCCGCGAGTCGGCGGTATTTTGTTGAAGCGTTTTTTCGCAGAAGGAAAATCAGTAAAAGCCGGAGAGTCATTGTATTTGATTGATCCGGAGCCTTATCAAAATGCGTTGAATGAAGCCAATGCCAATATGTTAGAACAGCAAGCGCGGGTAAAACTTGCTCGTGAAGATTCACAACGCCAGAAACAGTTAATTGAAAAAGGCTTTATAAGCCGCCGTGCTTTTGATCAAGCTAAAACCGATTTGAAGTTAGCTGAAGCAGCGCTACAGTCAGCCAAAGCGCGTGTCCGGCAAGCACAGCTTGATTATTCTTATACGAACGTGAAAGCGCCTATGAGTGGCGTGACTGGGCGTTCACAATTCTCTGAAGGCAATTTGGTGTCATCTAACACCAGCGTGCTGACAACCTTGTCACAGCTTTCGCCGATTTGGGTGCGGTTTAGTTTTTCGGAAAATGAAATTTTACAATTCGGGGACTATTTGAACGAAAAAAATGTTCACGGCGTCACGATGATTTTATCCGATGGGTCCGAATATCCGCTGCCGGGACGTATCAATTTTGCGGCGAGTAAAATTGATACGGTGTTAGCGACGCAGGAAATTCGAGCGACCTTTGAGAATCCTACGTTCAGCATTTTATCAGGGCAGTTCGTACGTGTTCGCGTTGCCGCAGGCAAGGTGAGAACTGTTTATCGAGTACCACAAGTGGCTGTATTGACTGGTGATTTAGGGAGATATGTGTACGTCATTAATGGCGATAATACATTAGTGTCCAAGGCAGTGACAGTTGGAAATTGGCTTGGAAAAGATTGGATCATTGAAACGGGATTGAACCCTGGCGATCGCATCGTGATCGATAATTTGATTCGGTTAGCACCTAATAAATGGGTTGAACCACGCGCTCAAGTTTCTTCGCAATTAACAGAAGCTGCTGCGATATCGAAATAATGCAATTTTTTTCACTCTACGTTTGCTATGGCTCGTTTTTTTATTGAACGGCCGATTTTTGCGTCGGTAATTTCTATTCTGATTGTTTTAGCCGGATTCGCTGCGGCTATACAACTGCCAATCGAGCAATATCCTAAAATCACACCTCCGACGGTAGTGGTGACAGCGACTTATCCGGGTGCTAATGCAGAAACACTGATAAAAACTGTCGCGACTCCCATCGAAGAAAAGCTGCATACCTTGGAAGGATTGTTGTATTTCAATTCGAGCGCCGATTCTAGCGGAAGAGTAACAATTACGCTTACATTTGAAATTGGTACCGATATCGATCGTGCGGTTTTTAATGTCAGTAACGAAGTCAATACTGCGCTGGCGCGTTTGCCTGAGGATGTACGGCGTACCGGCGTTACCGTGCAAAAACGTACAAATGAATTGTTGCAGGTATTCGCATTTACTTCTCAAGATAGTCAACATACGCCCTTATTTCTGAGCAATTTTATTACCAGCAATATGTTGGATGAAATCAGACGGGTACCGGGAGTGGGGGAAGCACGGATTTTTGGCGCTCAGGATTATTCGATGCGTATTTGGTTGCGGCCCGATCGTATGGCGCAGTTGGGAATTACCACTAGTGATATCGTCAATGCAATACGCACTCAAAACGCGCAACAAGCGATCGGGAAAATTGGCCAAGAACCTGCTTTGGTGGATCAACAGTTGGTTTATACCGTGACAGCCAAGGGGCGTTTGTTACAACCCGAGCAATTTGAACAGATTATTTTACGTGCCAGTGGTGCCAGTGGTGTGCTGTATCTGAAGGATGTGGCGCGTATCGAACTTGGCGCGCAGGATTATGCCACACGTACCTATATCAATCGTGAATTGGGCGTTGGCGTGGGTATTTTTTTGCGCACCGGTGCTAATGCGTTGGACACCGCGCAAGCCGTGAAAGCAAAAATGATCGAACTACAATCTGGTTTTCCAAAAGGAATGCAGTATGTCATTTCCTATGACACCAGTGTATTTGTCAAAGCATCGATTTGGGAAGTGTTGAAAACATTGGCAGAAGCATTGTTGCTGGTTATTTTGGTGGTGTATTTGTTTTTGCAGACTTGGCGCGCGACGCTGATTCCGATTATTGTCATTCCCATTTCGTTGATCGGCAGTTTCGCAGGTTTGTGGTTGTTAGGATATTCCATCAATACGTTGACATTATTTGCAATGGTGTTGTCGATCGGTATTGTGGTTGATGACGCCATCGTGGTGCTGGAAAACATTGAACGCTTAATGTCTGAAGAGAAGCTATCGTCGACTCAAGCAGCCATTAAAGCGATGCAACAGATTACCAGTGCGGTGATAGCGATGACGCTGGTGTTAGTAGCCGTGTTTATTCCGGTGGGATTTCTCGGCGGGCTTGCAGGACAGTTGTATCAGCAATTTGCCGTGACCATCGCAATGGCGAGCTTCATTTCAGGTATTGTCGCGTTGACGTTAACGCCAACATTATGTGCATTGTTGCTTAAAAACCCCGATCGTTTGCCCGGTTATTTTGATGGCTTTAACCGTCGGCTTGAGAATGTTCGAAGTCGATATGTGCGGTTGGTTGGATTAAGCATTCAATATCGAGCACGCAGTCTTTTGTTATTTTTGTTAGTCATTTTAACTGCGGGTTATTTACTAAAGCATATTCCCACTGGCTTTATACCGCCGGAAGACCAGGGCTATGTGATTGCTGCCGTGATATTGCCCGATAGTGCGGCGTTAGGTCGCACGATCAAAACCGCTGATGCGGTTACGCAGGAATTGGCGAAAGAGCCTGCTATGGCTTATCAATTTGCTGTAAATGGAATGGATTTCGTTGGGGGCGGCAATAAAAGCAACGTGTCGACGTTATTCGTGCGCATGAAAAATTGGTCGGAGCGCACCGAAACCGCAAATGATTTGGTTAGTAAATTATCCGCCATCGGAATGCAACAATCGGATGGTATGGTCATTGCTTTTAATCCTCCGGCTATTCGCGGATTAGGAAGCACAGGAGGATTTGAGTTTTATGTTCAGAGCCGCGCCAATAGCGATGTGAGACAATTGGGCGAAGCGGTTCATGGTTTAATCGAAGCGTTAAAGAAAGAGCCACGCTTGGCGTCTGTGAATACTTTTATGCGCGCGCTCGTGCCACAATTCTATGTCGAAGTCGATGAGGCTAAAGCTATCACACAAGGCGTAGCAATCGCTGATATTTATACGGCATTACAGAGCACGATGGGTACGTTGTATGTAAACGACTTTAATCGCGCAGGAAGAACGTACCGAGTGCAATTACAAGCTGAAGCGCAATATCGCATGAAAGCGGAAGACTTGGGGAAAGTCTACGTGCGGTCCGAATCAGATGCGATGATTCCGTTATCTGCGCTGAGTAGAATTAAACATGTCGTAGGCCCAGAGCAATTGGAGCACTACAATGGTTTGTTGTCCTCAAAAATCATGGGCACCACGGCGGCTGGCGTGAGTTCAGGTGAAGCGATCGCCTTGGTGGAAGATATCGCTGCGCGTACCTTGCCGGAAGGCTATCAGATCACTTGGACGGGGACTGCTTTTCAGGAAAAGAAATTAGGTTCCGCGGCTCTATTAGCGGTGAGCATGGCGATTGTAATGGTTTTTCTGATTTTGGCGGCACAATTTGAAACATGGGCATTGCCATTGGCGGTAATTCTTGCGATTCCGTTCGCGATATTGGGCGCATTGCTGGCTATTTTGCCACTGAATATGAATAATGATATCTATTTTCAGATCGGTATGGTGACGCTGATTGCCTTAACTGCGAAAAATGCTATTTTATTAGTTGAGTTTGCTAATCAACAAATGCAACAAGGCGTTGACATTCATCAAGCTGCGATTCAATCAGCACGGTTACGCTTCCGGCCTATTGTTATGACTTCATTGACTTTTATACTCGGGGTCGTGCCCCTCGTCATCGCGTCTGGAGCCGGATCTGCAGCACGTCAATCAATGGGGACAGGCGTATTCGGTGGCATGATTATAGCAACCTGCGTAGCAACCATTTTTGTCCCCTTGTTTTTTTTGTTGATGACTCAAAAAAACGCTGCGCAAAATAAAGTGGAACCATAGATTTCCACTAGGATTACTGAAGAGTGATGTGATTCTTGCGGTATTCACATCAAAAACCACAATCCTAATTGCGTTACAATTAGCGTCATGGATCTCAATAAATCTTATAAAAAAGAAATATCATCATTGGCACAAGATAAATTGCAGGGCGTCAATATCATACTGGTGGGTATGATGGGTGCTGGAAAAACGACCATCGGTAAGGCGCTGTCAACTTTGCTCGACAAAGAGTTTGTGGATTCCGACCATGAAATTCAAGATCGTACCGGAGTGAAAATACCGGTGATATTTGAAATCGAAGGTGAAGCTGGGTTTCGAAAACGGGAGTCTGAAGTTATTTTGGATCTGGTGCAAAAGCGCAATATTGTCTTGGCCACTGGGGGCGGAGCGGTACTCAGTCAAGAAAATCGTGATGCATTGAGGCAAAATGGCATAGTGATTTATTTACGTTCGTCCGTTAATGATCTGTATCGTCGAACGCGACATGATAAAAACAGACCCTTGTTGCAGACCAAAAATCTCCTTGAACGCTTGAATGAATTACATTTACAGCGAGATGCTTATTATCGAGAAACGGCGCATCTGATTATTGATAGCGGTAAACAAGGAGTACGTTTTCTAATACAAAAATTGATTCGTAAATTAACCACAACAGATTTAGAATTTTTACCCAACCGTCATAGCGGACCTACCATGCAGACCATAACAGTCGACCTTGCCACCGTATCAGAAAAGCGTCATTACCCTATTCATATTGGGCACGGAATACTAAAACAAATCGATTTGGTGTTGCCACATATTCCGCAAAAGCGTGTGGCCATTGTAACGAATGAAACGGTAGCACCGCTTTATTTAAAAGAATTTACTCAGCAATTAGAAGAAAAAAATGTCAAAGTTATTCCAATCATTTTGCCAGATGGAGAGACACATAAAAACTGGCAAACATTAAATCTAATTTTTGATGCACTACTCAAAAATCATTGTGAGCGTAATACTACAATCATCGCGCTTGGTGGTGGAGTGATTGGTGATTTAACTGGCTTCGCAGCTGCTACGTATCTTCGTGGCGTGCCGTTTATTCAAATACCGACTTCTTTATTGGCTCAGGTGGATTCTTCAGTAGGTGGCAAAACCGGAATTAATCATCCTTTGGGTAAAAATATGATTGGTGCTTTTTATCAGCCACGTCTGGTTCTGGCCGATAGCGCAACATTGAATACGTTACCCGACCGAGAATTGTATGCAGGGTTTGCAGAAGTCATCAAATACGGCTTGATTCGCGATCCTGAGTTTTTTGACTGGTTGGAGCGTAATATGCATCGTTTGATCGCGCGTGACCCAGAAGTTTTAAATCAGGCTATTCAACGCAGTTGTGAAAATAAAGCAGAAATAGTTGCGGCTGATGAAAAAGAAAAAGGTGTACGGGCTTTGTTGAATTTGGGGCATACTTTTGGACATGCGATTGAAAATGGCATGGGTTATGGTGTTTGGTTGCATGGAGAAGCGGTTGCCGCTGGTATTGTGATGGCGGCAGAATTGTCTTTGCGCATGAAATTAATTAATGACACCGATGTGGAACGAATTCGTGCCCTTTTTTTACAAGCAAACTTGCCAGTAGTCGCGCCAAAGATGAAACCAGAGAGGTATCTTGAATTAATGTTGCTTGATAAAAAAGTGGAAGCGGGAAAAACGCGCTTTATTTTATTGGATAAAATCGGCGAAGCCGTGATGCGCGCTGATATTCCATCAGAAATTTTAAAGGAAACCCTGTTAGCGTGTATGCATGAATAGTTTGGCCACTTATGCCGTATCGACCAACAATTCGAGAGGGCGGGTTATCCAGGAATCTGCTCCCGATGGTCGTAGCGAGTTTCAAAGAGATCGTGATCGCATCATTCATTCTGCAGCTTTTCGTCGATTGGAGTATAAAACACAAGTTTTTGTCAATCATGAAGGGGATTTATTTCGCACTCGGCTGACGCATAGCCTTGAAGTGGCTCAAATTGGGCGTTCGATTGCACGTAATCTCGGTTTGAATGAAGATTTAGTCGAAGCCATTACATTAGCTCATGATCTCGGTCATACGCCGTTCGGACACGCTGGACAAGATGCGTTGAATGATTGCATGCGTGAGCATGGTGGGTTTGAGCATAATTTACAGTCGTTGAGAGTTGTCGATGTACTTGAAGAAAGATATGCAACTTTTGATGGTTTAAATCTATGTTATGAAACACGCGAAGGTATCCTTAAGCATGTATCCAAGAAGAACGCGCAAAAATTAGGGGAGCTTGGCGAGCGATTTTTGCAAGATAAAAGACCGTCTTTGGAAGCGCAATTGGCTAATTTTGCAGATGAAATAGCTTATAACAATCACGATGTCGATGACGGACTGCGTTCCGGATTGATTACACTGGATCAATTAAAAGAAGTCACCATTTTTTCTCGTCACTTCAAGCAAGTTAAAGACCGATATCCCCATTTAACAGAGCGTCGCGTCGTTTATGAAACAGTGCGGGGTATTATTAATACCTTAGTCAATGACCTAATCCAGCAAAGCCGCCAAAATATTCAATCAGCAGGTATTGTTTCCCTTGCTGATGTACATTCAGCATCACCGGTGATTGATTTTAGCCAAATCGTAAAAAGAGAACAGCAAGAATTGAAAAAATTCCTCTTTAACCATTTATATCGACATTATTTGGTGGTACGTATGAATAAGCGGGCGCAGCACACCATCGAGAAATTATTCGACGCATTTAGCAATGAGATCAGAATGCTTCCGATCAAATATCAGGAAAAATTTAAACGGGAAGGGCATCAAGCAATTGCGGACTATATTGCGGGCATGACTGATCGATATGCGATTAAAGAATACCAGCGTTTATTTACCATAGCAGAAAATTAAGCATTTAATGGCGAGCAGTGATAATTGCCATGAACCAAACTGTAATAAATGGTGATACACGAAGCGAGGGTTCGCTGTTAAAATGTGGATTTAGCAAAGTGTTGTCGACCTTTTTGGAAAAACACGCTGTTGCAGTTTTTTATAGGTTTTTTAATGACAACATTGAAGAATGATACTTTTCTGCGCGCATTATTGAAGCAACCGGTTGAATATACCCCCATTTGGATGATGCGTCAGGCGGGTCGTTATCTCCCGGAATATAATGAAACACGCGCACGGGCGGGTGATTTTCTCGCGCTATGCAAAAACCCCGCTTTGGCAACCGAAGTGACTTTACAACCTTTGGAGCGTTTCCCGCTGGATGCCGCCATACTTTTTTCCGATATTTTGACGATTCCCGATGCGATGGGATTGGGATTATATTTCGCACAAGGCGAAGGCCCCATGTTTGAAAGACCTTTGAGAACTGAGCAAGATATTCGAGCATTGAGCGTTCCGGAGCCTGAAAAACAATTGCGGTATGTCATGGATGCGGTATCTGAAATTCGTAAGGCTTTGAACAACCGAGTGCCATTGATTGGTTTTTCGGGTAGCCCATTTACGCTGGCGTGCTATATGGTGGAAGGACGCGGTGGAACCGAATTTCGAGAGATCAAAACCATGTTGTACGAGCGCCCAGAATTGCTGCATCATATTCTGGAAGTGAACGCTAAAGCCGTGACAGCCTATTTGAATGCGCAAATCGATTCAGGTGCGCAAGCAGTAATGATTTTCGATACCTGGGGCGGTGCGTTGTCACACTCTGCGTATCAAGAGTTTTCATTGCGTTATATGCAGCATATCGTGGCTAGCTTGAAACGTGAGAAAGACGGTCTGCGCATTCCAAGTATTGTTTTCACCAAGGGCGGTGGGTTGTGGCTCGAAGCCATTGCTGCCATAGGATGTGATGCCGTTGGTTTGGATTGGACCATTGATATTGGGGCCGCGCGTAAGCGTGTGGGGAATAAAGTTGCACTACAAGGTAACTTAGATCCATCAATATTATTTTCAAATCCAGAAGTTATTGCGCGAGAAGTGGAAAAAATCCTAGCTAGTTATGGTGAGGGTAGTGGCCATGTGTTCAATCTCGGTCACGGAATTTCGCAATTTACTTCACCTGAGAATGCTGCGGCGTTGGTTGACGCTGTTCATACGCGAAGCCGCAAATTTCATGAGATGGGAGATAAAGTTAGTTAACTAGTATGCATATTTTGATTATTGAAGATGATTTGGCTATTGCAGCAAATCTATACGATTTTCTTGAGTCGCGCGGTCATAGTGTTGATGCAGCGGCTAACGGTATGGCAGGGTTGCATTTGGCGGTAACACAGCGATTTGACGCTATTTTGCTTGATTTGGGATTGCCGGGAATGAATGGAATTACTCTGTGCCGAAAATTGCGCCAGGAATCTCAAATCGATACGCCTATTTTGATGTTGACAGCACGCGATACTTTGGAAGATAAACTGATTGGTTTTGAGCAGGGCGCCGATGACTACATGGTCAAACCATTTGCCTTAAAAGAGGTCGAAGCGCGGTTGCTTGCCATGCATAAACGCTATGCCGGTAAAGTTTCCAATCGCACATTAGAAGCCGGTGAACTTTCTTTTGATCCGAAAACACTTTCTATTCGATTTGAAAATCAGAATGTTAAGCTTCCCCCAAAGTGTATACGTTTATTGGCGCTTATGATGAGCGAGCCAGGTAGGGTATTTAGTCGAGAAGAATTGGAGCAAGAAGCTTGGGAAGAAGTGCAAGAGACCAGCGATACTTTACGCAGTCATATGCATATTTTGCGACGAGCACTCATGAAAGCGGGTGGGTACGATCCAATTGAAACAGTACATGGCTTAGGATATTGCTTAACTTCGCGTGCACAGCTACGAGATTAAACAAAGCCTTCGTTATCGTGTCGCCGTAGCGCTGGCGGCTTTTAGTATTTTTATTGTTGGAACGCTTTGTATCATTCTATATTTTCTGTCGGACAATATTGAAGAAGCGCATATCAAGCAAGTCATTGAGATGGAAATGGATCACTTGGTCCGCCGGTATCAAAAACACTCCGATTTCAATTCTCAGGCCGGCTTACACCTCAGAAGTTTTGTTATTCGTAACATGGATGACGAATTGCAGATTCCTGCGTATTTACGGGGTCTCGGACCGGGATTGCATCGCATTTTATTCGATACAGAAGATTTACATGTTTTTGTACGGGTAATCGATGAGGTTAAATTTCTTGTTGCCTATCGTATTGAATTGCATACACAACGGCTCCGAAAATTAAGATTATCGATCTTATTGTCTTGGATCGTAGTGATTGCGATTTCATTTTTTGTGGGATATTTACTGGCAAAGGTTTTAGTTCAGCAAGTCACTAATCTTGCGGAGCGAGTGAATTTGTTGGCACCCGGTGATGTCGGTACTGAGTTGTTAACGCAGCCTGAAATGGATGAAGAGGTGGCTCAACTCGCTCATGCATTGGATGATTATCAAGCACGGATTAAGCGCATGTTGCGGCGTGAGCATGAGTTTACCGCTAATATCAGTCACGAATTGAGAACACCCATTACGACTATCCTAACCAGTTGTGAATTGATGTTAACGGATGATAATTTATCAGAACGCTTACGTTACCGAATCAAAATGATTGAATCCGCTGCAACGCGTATGGGTGAGCAATTACAAGCATTACTTTTTTTGGCGCGCGAACAATCGCTGGGTGAAGTGGAAACAGTCGCGGTGGCCGAATGTGTTTATGATGCGGTGGATCCAATCTGTATAGAGATGTCTCGCAAGAATCTCGAATTTGAAGTCAATATCCCCAAATCCGTAACTGCCAAAGTAAACCGTCAGGCATTGTATACCGTGCTGATGAATTTATTGCGTAACGCGGTTCAATATACCAATAGCGGTTCGATTCGCGTCGATTTTACCGATCAAGTATTATCTGTTTCTGATTCTGGCATTGGCATTGAGCCGGCCTACCTACCTATGTTGTATGAGCGATTCTTCCGTGGATCCTCAGAAGGTGAAGGGTTAGGAATCGGTTTGGCCATTGTTAAACGCATTTGCGATCATTATCACTGGCGTATTGAAGTCGATAGCATGCCTGGAAAAGGTACTACCTTTCATATTCATCTTGGTTGATTCAGTCTTGCGTAAAGGTTTGTTTACCTTCACGCTTTCTTCACATTTCTTGTGTTAACGTTTTCAGCCTTAAGGTTCCGTAATAAAAAACAAGAAAACTTGTCATTTATTTATCGCTTAATAAATTCATAACAAGAATCTTGAATTCAAAATGTACGGAATCTTAAAGGGCATTGTAAAAATATTGTGGTGTATCTTTACAAAAAATAGATTTAAATAATCAAAATAAATAGGGAGTTTTGCATGGCAACTTTGCAACCAGTTGTATTATTCTTTGTTGCTGGAGTTTTGGCGGGTGTAATCAAATCTGACCTTAAAATTCCAGAAGCTTTATATAAAAGTTTAAGCTTGTTTTTACTGATCGCCATTGGTTTCAAGGGGGGCGTTTCAATGGCGAAATATGAAATCATGGAAGTATTACCGATTGCACTTTCTATGGTTGTTTTGGCAGCTTTGATTCCTTTGACGGCTTATCCGATTTTGAGATTTGTCGGTAAATTTACTCAAGCCGATGCGGGTGCGATTTCAGCACACTATGGTTCGGTCAGTGCGGTAACTTTTGCGGTGGGCGTGGCATTCTTGCAAGCGAAAGGGGAAACATCAGAAGGCTATATGGTGTTGATCATGGCATTGATGGAAATTCCCGCGTTAGTAACAGGTACCATTCTTGCTCGCGCAGGGGCTAGTGGTGAAAAAACCCAATGGGGTAAATTAATGCATGAAATTTTAACCGGTACCAGCCTATACTTATTAGTTGTGGGTGTGATCATTGGTTATTATGCAGGAACTAAAAAATTAGTTGAGCCACTCGATAAAATGTTCATGGATTTATTCATGGGTGTATTGGCTTTTTTCTTGTTGGAAATGGGATTGTTAGCAGCTTCTCGTTTAAGAGCTGTAATGCAAAAAGGTGTATTTATCGTATCTTTCGGTATTCTTTTTCCTCTGACGGCTGGTTTGTTTGGTGCTTACTTAGGATGGCTGTTTGGTTTGTCGCCTGGTGGCACAATGTTGTTGGCCGTTTTATATGCAAGTTGTTCTTATATCGCGGCACCTGCTGCAATGCGTATCGCTGTACCAGATGCGGATCCAGCGGTATCTATTGGTGCTTCGCTAGGTGTGACTTTCCCATTTAATATTTTTGTTGGCGTGCCTATTTATTGGCAAATGGCAGAATGGTTCCATAGTATCCAATATTGACAGTGCAATAGGGTTATACTAAGGGGCAGTATTTTAAATTGTCAACGAATTCAACAACAAGCTATTTAACAAACCTAGAAAGGAAATACCATGGATAACACAATTCCAATGAAACGTCTCGAGATTGTAATTGGCATCGAGCAACTGGAAGAATTAATGACATTGTTAGGAAAAAGCGGTGTTAAAGGATATACGGTAATCAAAAACGCTGGCGGATACGGTTCCCGTGGAGCCAGAAATCCACATGATGTACTTATGGAACAGGAAAACGTTGTCGTTGTGCTTGCATGTAAAGATGATCAAGCAGAAATTGTAGTGGGTCAATTAAGACCGGTCATGAAACGTTTAGGGGGGATGTGCTTGATTTCTGAATGTTTATGGGTGGAAGGACCAGCAGTTTCTTATTAGAATTTTCCTGAATCTTGCTGATGTATTAATAAAAACGCGTATCTTATTTTTTAAGATACGCGTTTTTATTTAGCTCACTGACTGCTTAAGCTAGTGTTTTATAAGTGGAGATTCTGTTAAATTTTCTTCCTTTGATTTCAAAGCGGGTTGTGCGATTGGAAAAGATATCTCTGGTTTGTGTTCCAAAGCAATATCAAGCACCTGATCAATCCACTTCACTGAATGAATATTCAGTTTTTCTTTAATATTGGCTGGGATATCCGCTAAATCCTTTATGTTTTTTTCGGGAATAATCACCGTTTTGATTCCGCCGCGATGCGCGGCTAGTAATTTTTCTTTTAAGCCGCCAATAGGCAACACTTCCCCACGCAAAGTAATTTCACCGGTCATTGCGACATCAGCTCTGACCGCTATATTGGTAAGTGTTGATACGATCGCGACACAAATACCAATCCCGGCACTTGGTCCGTCTTTAGGAGTTGCACCTTCCGGTAAGTGAATATGAATATCATTTTTTTGGTAAAAATCTTCCGCAATACCAAGTAAATGCGATCGATTTCTCACTACGGAAAGCGCTGCTTGAATAGACTCCTGCATGACTTCGCCAAGTTTTCCTGTAGTGATCATTTTCCCTTTTCCAGGCATTGCTACTGTTTCAATGGTTAAAAGCTCTCCACCTACTTCGGTCCAAGCTAATCCTGTTACTTGTCCAACATGATTTTTTTCTTCAGCAATACCATAGCTGTAACGTCTAACGCCTAAAAACTTATCAAGATTGCGTGAAGTTACGATTAATTTGGTTTTATTTTTTTGCGTTAGCAAAGTTTTTACTGATTTACGGCAAATTTTGGAAATTTCACGTTCCATTGAACGTACACCTGCTTCTCTCGTATAGTAACGAGCAATATCACGCAAGGCATTTTCAGAAACTGACAATTCCGATTCTTTTAAACCATGGTTTTGCATTTGCTTGGTGAGTAAATACCGTTTTGCAATGTTGAGTTTTTCTTCTTCTGTATAACCCGAGAGTTGAATGACTTCCATTCGATCCAGTAGGGCAGGTGGTATATTTAATGTGTTTGCTGTCGCAACGAACATGACATCTGATAAATCGTATTCTACTTCAATATAATGATCAACAAAGGTGTTATTCTGTTCTGGATCAAGTACTTCAAGCAAAGCTGAAGCAGGATCTCCTCGGAAATCCATTCCCATTTTGTCAACTTCGTCCAACAAAAATAATGGGTTTTTTACGCCAACTTTAGTCATGTTGTGCAAAATCTTACCCGGCATTGAGCCAATATAAGTTTTGCGATGGCCACGAATTTCAGCTTCATCACGGACACCGCCCAGTGACATCCGCACGAATTCTCTGTTAGTGGCACGTGCAATAGATTGACCCAACGAAGTTTTGCCTACTCCTGGAGGTCCTACAAGACATAAAATAGGCGCTTTAAGTTTATTGACGCGCTGTTGGACGGCTAAATATTCAACAATTCGTTCTTTGATTTTTTCCAATCCATAATGATCTTTGTCTAGCTCTGCTTCGGCTGCTTTCAAATTAGCATTAACTTTACTTTTTTTCTTCCAAGGTAAAGCCACTAATGCATCAATGTAATTGCGCACTACGGTTGCTTCCGCAGACATAGGCGACATCAAGCGAAGTTTTTTTAATTCTGATTCTGCTTTTGTATAAGCCTCTTTAGGCATTTTTGCGAGTCTGATTTTCTTTTCTATTTCCTCTAAATCAGCACCATCCTCACCTTCGCCCAATTCTTTCTGAATGGCCTTAACCTGCTCATTGAGATAATAATCGCGCTGACTTTTTTCCATTTGGCGCTTTACTCGACCGCGAATACGTTTTTCAACTTGTAGAATGTCTAATTCTGCTTCTAATAAACCGAGCAAGTGTTCTAAGCGTTTAGAAACGTCAAAAATTTCCAGAATTTCTTGTTTCTGTTCGAGTTTTAATGGCAAATAAGCTGCAATGGTGTCTGCTAAGCGGCCTGCATCTTCAATTCCATTCAGCGATGTAATAATCTCAGATGGGATTTTTTTGTTCAGTTTTACATATTGATCAAATTGATTGACAATCGTGCGCCTCATAGCTTCTGCTTCGGCATTATTACTGTCTTCGGATGTGATTTTTTTAATATTTGCTGAGAAATAATTCTCTGAATCAATCACTTCTAGTATTTTCGCCCGATAATTTCCTTCCACTAACACTTTTACTGTTCCATCAGGAAGCTTAAGCATTTGTAACAGGCTCGCTACGCTGCAGATATGATAGAGGTCCTCTGGTTTGGGGTCGTCAGTGGAAGCAATTTTTTGCGCAACTAATAAAATGTTTTTATTAGATTCCATCGCATATTCAAGTGCTTTAATGGATTTCTCTCTACCGACAAATAACGGGATCACCATGTGCGGAAAAACAACCACATCGCGTAATGGTAGAAGGGGCAGCACTAATTGTTCAGAGTTATCATCCACAGAAGTCATGATGTTGGTTTGTTTGTAAGTAATGGGTTAATTCAAATTTAATGGTTAGATATGTTCACTAACAATAAATTCAAGAGTGAAAGTTTTATTTGTGACAAACTTTCCAAAATTCATTCGATTAGACTTTTATAGTTTTTATACTAATTCGTCAGACTATGATAACTGAATAAGAAGGCTATTTCGATCGCTTGGCGACTTTTGGTTGATCTGAATAGATAAGTATCGGTTTGATATCATTATTAGTTGTGTTGTAATCAATAACGACTTTGGATACATTTTCTAATGAAGGAAGGTCATACATGATGTCCAATAATATTTCTTCGAGAATGGAACGCAATCCGCGAGCACCGGTTTTTCGCGTCAGCGCTTTTTTCGCAATAGTTTTCAAAGCAGCTTCACGAAACTCTAGTTCGACATTGCCTTCCATGTTGAACATTTTTCGATATTGTTTAATCAGTGCATTTTTGGGTTCAGTAAGAATCTGAATCAATGCTTCTTCATTTAATTCTTCGAGTGTTGCAACGACAGGTAGCCGCCCAACAAACTCTGGAATCAATCCAAATTTAACCAAATCCTCGGGTTCAACTTGTGCTAACGCTTTATTAATGTCTTCGCCACTTTGACTTTTGACATTGACGCCAAATCCAATGCCGCTTTTCTCAGTACGCGATCGAATTACTTTATCCAGTCCATCAAAGGCGCCGCCACATATAAATAAAATATTAGTTGTATCGACTTGAATAAATTCTTGATTAGGATGTTTCCTTCCCCCTTGCGGTGGAACCATCGCAACGGTGCCTTCAATCAGTTTTAATAACGCTTGTTGCACACCTTCACCGGAAACATCTCTTGTAATCGAAGGATTGTCTGATTTACGTGAAATTTTGTCGATTTCATCAATATAAACAATACCAGTTTGCGCTTTTTCTGCGTCGTAGTTGCATTTTTGCAGTAGTTTTTGAATGATGTTTTCGACATCTTCACCGACGTATCCCGCCTCAGTTAATGCCGTCGCGTCAGCCATAATGAAAGGAACATCGAGTAATCGTGCTAGCGTTTGTGCTAACAGTGTTTTCCCAGATCCAGTGGGGCCTACGAGTAGAATATTACTTTTCGAAAGTTCTACTTCATCATTCTTGCTGAGGTCAACAGTATTTCTGAGGCGTTTATAATGATTGTAAACCGCTACGGAAAGGATTTTTTTGGCCGATTCCTGACCAATAACATATTGATCTAGTATTTGAGAAATTTCTCGAGGTACCGGTAAATTAGTTTTAACTAATTTAGAGGTTTCGTCATTTTGTATTTCTTCTCGAATAATATCGTTACATAAATCGATACATTCGTCACAGATAAACACCGAAGGACCAGCAATAAGTTTCCTTACTTCATGCTGACTCTTGCCACAAAATGAACAATATAGAAGTTTTTCACCGTTAGCTTTGTCTGGCATATTGATGTCCTACAGTAATCAAATTGAAATACCAAAAAGTTTTGTTAAGTTTTTATGCGCACACATTAACCCATTTAGGTTTTATTTTCATCTCTGTGTGTTAATACGGCATCAACGAGTCCATATTTAACCGATTCGGATGCGCTCATAAAATTATCGCGATCGGTATCTTTTTCTATATCCGACATGGAACGTCCTGTATGTTGTGCCATAATTTCATTCAGTTTGGCTTTAAGATACAGGATTTCTCGTGCATGAATCTCAATATCGGACGCTTGCCCTTGAAATCCACCTAAAGGCTGGTGAATCATTACGCGTGAATTAGGTAGGCAATAACGTTTTCCTTTTTGTCCGGCAGTAAGAAGTAAAGCACCCATACTGGCAGCCTGACCGATACACAAGGTACTAATATCCGGCTTGATGTATTGCATAGTGTCATAGATCGCTAAACCCGCTGATACCATGCCGCCCGGCGAATTGATATAAAAATAGATATCTTTCTCGGAGTTTTCTGATTCAAGAAATAAAAATTGTGCAACGATTAAATTTGCCGTTGTTTCGTTAACAGGACCAACCAGAAAAACGACTCTTTCCTTGAGTAAACGGGAATATATGTCGTACGCTCGTTCGCCTCTTCCGCTGGTTTCAATCACCATCGGAATTAATCCTAGATTTCTTGGTTCTAGATCTGACATATGATCAGTTACTGGTTTCATGTTGTGGCAGTTCCATTAGTTCATCGAAAGTTATAGATTTGCTGGTGATTTTTACTTTATCGTATGCCCATTTGACGACATTTTCTTCTAATACTAATGCTTCGGCCTCTTGTAAATGTTCTTTTGAGGAATAATGCCATTTAACAACTTGTTCCGGATTTTCGTAACTTTGCGCAATCTCTTCGATGAGATTACGAACTTGTTCGGGTTTTGCTTTCAGGGAATGAAGCTTTACCAGTTCAGCTAGGATCAATCCCAATTTAACACGATATTCAGCTTTTTGTTTGAAAAGCTCTGGTGCAAGCTGCATGTCGGTCGATTTTATACCTCGGCTTTGTAAATTGTTTTGTGCCTCTTGCATAAGCCTTTCTGTTTCTTGTTCGATTAAGACACTGGGTGCATCAATTTGAGTTGCATCCAATAGAATTTGCATAATTTGTTCTTTGAGCTTTGATTTTATTCTTTTGGTCGTTTCATTTTCTAAATCACGTTTAATTGCGTCACGTAATTCTTTCATTTCACCGCTAACAATACCTAGAGACTTTGCGAAATCAACATCGATCTCGGGCAATACCGGTTTATTCAATTCAAGAAGTTTTACTTCAAAGACAACGGTTTTATTGGCGAGATCTTTACTATGATAATTATCTGGAAATTTTACATCGAATGATTTAACGTCGCCTGGCTTCATACCGACCAGCGCCGATTCAAAGTCCTTAAGAAATCTTCCTTCGCCAATAATTAGTTGAATATTTTGCGCTTTCCCACCAGCAAAATCTTTGCCATCTAATAATCCATGAAAATCTATTTTTACTTGGTCACCTTCTTGCGCATTACGATCATTGATTGATTCGTAACGAGTTTGGCGTTTTCGTATTACTTCAAGTGTTTTATCAATATCACTATCGGATATTTGTACTTCAGGTTGTTCTAGAGAATGTTGGCTTAAATCACCAATTGAAATCTCGGGATAAACTTCGAAAGTGGCCGTGAATTCGTAGGAAGTTGAAGCGTTATTGCTTGGTGAATTGCTTTCGAAGTGCGGATAGCCTGCAATTCTTAAATTATGATGTTTGGTGGTATTGGTAAATTCTTCATGAATTTTATCACTCAATGCTTCCTGATGCGCTTGAGCGCCATACATTTGAGCGATGATTTTTAATGGAACTTTACCAGGACGAAATCCTGCTAATTTGGCTGTTTTTGCTAGTTTTTTTAAACGATTATCAATTTCAGACTGAAGTTTTTCAGGGGCAATTGAAATTGCTACGCGTCGTTTCAACGCACCAAGGTTTTCTATATTGGATTCCATTCAAATTCCTGATTCATAAATATTCACACAAGTATCAAACTATTATCTGACAGTAAATCTAAATTCAAGTAATAAAAAGAACAGTACGAATACATTTATTAGTTGATTTGGTGCGAAAGGGGGGACTCGAACCCCCACACCTTGCGGCGCCAGAACCTAAATCTGGTGCGTCTACCAATTCCGCCACCTTCGCGATTAAATACTGAAGTCAGAGTAATCTGATCTTGTCGGATTATACCTACTATTGAAACGAATCGCAGCTAGGCTTTACTGTTGTTAGCAAAAAATCGTTTCGCCACTAACATGAGTGCTGTCTGGTCCCATCAAATATAAATAAGTTGACATGATGTCTTCGGGTTGGCGCAATGTGTGTTTCGTTTCACCCGGATGCGTTTGTGCTCGTTGTGGAGAATTAACCACACCGGGGGTTACGCTATTAATGCGCAAATGCGGTATGGATTGTTCCCATTCATCCGCTAGGCTTTTTACTAAAGCTTCCATACCTGTTTTGGCTACGACAAAAGCGCCCCAGTAGGCTGTTGGATTGCTGGTGTGCGAATCTGAAGTCACAATAATACTTGCGTCTGGAGCGGATTTAAGTAGCGGTAAACAGGCCTTTGTTAATGCGAAAGGGGCGATTAAATTAACTTGAAGAATGGTACGCCATTGTTCAATACTTTGATGCTCGATGGGACTTAATCCATATAAAAAAGCGGCATTATGAAGAATTCCATCCAAACGCCCAATTTGCTGCGCTATTGATTGAGCTGTTATCTGAAAATCTTGTTCTTCTGCTTTCTCAAAATCCAAAGGATAAATAATTGCTTCAGCCTTTCCTAACAGTGCGATTTCGTCATAAACTGATTCTAATTTTTTTACTTTACGGCCATGTAAAATGACTGTTGCACCATGTGCCGCGTAGGTGAGTGCAGCCGCTCGTCCTAATCCTTGACCTGCTCCAGTAATAAGAATGACGCGATCTTTGAGTAAATCATTTGGAGGTAAATAATCTTTAATGGTATTCATGCTTAGAATTTATCATGATTGTGATTGATTGAGAAAATAAAAGTGGCTTCGTGGGTTGAATAAAAAAACCCTCAAAGAATCTTTGAGGGTTTTTTTATTTGAATGAATCGTGGTTCAGTTACATGTCCATGCCGCCCATACCACCCATACCACCCATACCGCCGCCCATGCCACCACCGGCTGGACTTTCTTCTTTTGGTAATTCTGCGACCATCGCATCGGTGGTCAGCATCAAACCTGCAACAGAAGCCGCATTTTGTAAAGCAGAGCGGGTAACTTTTGTTGGATCCAGTACACCCATTGCAACTAAATCACCATATTCGCTTGTTGCGGCGTTATAGCCGAAATTTCCTTGATTTTCAGATACTTTGTTGACAACGACTGAGGGTTCATCGCCGCAGTTGGTAACAATTTGACGCAGAGGTTCTTCAAGTGCGCGCAACACGATTTTGATGCCGGCCTCTTGATCGTGATTGTCTCCTTTGGTTTTCTTAACAGCAGCCGCTGTACGCAGTAATGCTACGCCACCACCAGGAATCACGCCTTCTTCCACAGCCGCGCGAGTTGCGTGTAATGCATCTTCAACGCGTGCTTTTTTCTCTTTCATTTCAACTTCGGTTGCTGCGCCCACTTTGATTAATGCAACGCCGCCTGCCAGTTTGGCTACGCGCTCTTGCAATTTCTCTTTGTCGTAATCGCTAGTAGCTTCGTCAATTTGCGTGCGAATTTGTTTGACGCGACCTTCAATGGTGTTGGCATTTCCAGCGCCATCAATGATCGTGGTGTTTTCTTTGCCAATTTCGATACGTTTAGCTTGACCTAAATCATTTAATGTTGCTTTTTCCAAAGTTAAACCAACTTCTTCTGCGATAACGGTACCGCCGGTCAGAATCGCGATATCTTCTAACATCGCTTTCCGACGATCACCGAAACCAGGCGCTTTTACCGCGCAAGTTTTGAGGATGCCACGAATGTTGTTAACGACTAATGTTGCTAAAGCTTCGCCGTCAACATCTTCCGCAATGATTAGTAATGGTTTGCCCGCTTTGGCTACTTGTTCCAGCACCGGCAATAGTTCACGAATATTAGAGATTTTTTTATCGTGCAGTAAGATGTAAGGGTTATCGAGTAAAGCGATTTGTTTCTCTGCGCTACTGATGAAGTATGGAGATAAGTAACCACGATCGAATTGCATACCTTCAACGACTTCTAGTTCATTTTGTAAACCTGAGCCATCCTCAACGGTAATCACGCCTTCTTTACCGACTTTATCCATTGCATCCGCAATGATTTTTCCAATTTCAGTGTCGGAATTCGCAGAAATGCTACCTACTTGTGCGATCTCTTTTGCGGTTGCGCAAGGTTTAGACAGTTTTTTTAGTTCACCGACGGCGGTTATGACAGCTTTGTCAATGCCGCGTTTGAGATCCATAGGATTCATTCCTGCAGCAACATATTTCATGCCTTCTTTGACAATGGCTTGCGCTAAAACGGTCGCTGTTGTTGTACCATCGCCCGCAACATCAGAAGTTTTGCTGGCTACTTCTTTGAGCATTTGTGCGCCCATGTTTTCAAACTTATCTTTCAGCTCGATCTCTTTGGCAACTGAAACACCATCTTTAGTAATGGTTGGTGCGCCGTAAGAACGATCTAAAACAACATTGCGGCCTTTCGGACCCAATGTGACTTTGACCGCATCGGCCAATATATTGACACCAGCAACCATTCTATGACGTGCGGAATCACCAAATTTAACTTCTTTAGCAGACATAAATTTTCTCCTAATTACTTTCTAAAATAAATATTGAGTTAATGCACAAAATGAATTACTTGCCTTCGATAACACCCATGATGTCTTCTTCGCGCATGACTAAAAGTTCTTCACCTTGAATTTTGACTGATTGGCCGCCGTATTTACTAAACAGTACTCTGTCACCGACTTTTACTTCTAATGGGTGGACTTTGCCATCGTCACCAACTTTTCCTTTTCCAACAGCAATGATTTCTCCTTGATCAGGTTTTTCAGCGGCGCTATCGGGAATAACAATGCCTGAAGCGGTTTTGCGCTCATCTTCCAAACGCTTTACCACAACGCGATCATGCAAAGGACGAATCTTCATATTTTTCTCCTATTATTTATGGTTAAAAAGCTATGCAAATTAATCTACATTTCAAGTCGTCATAACTTTTGTATGTGATTTAAGAACTAAGTTAATAGTTAATAGGGATTCTAGCACTCATTAACTATGAGTGCTAATAATATGAATTGTTGTTGAGAATTTCAAGGCAAAAAAATATTTAAATATAACGTTTGATTTTAAATAAAAGAACTAATTTTTTTGAAAATAGTGGAAATGGTAATTGGAATTGTTGCGGATGTGAGATGATTTATTTCCACTCTTCGTGGTTATTGGGGAAAAATTCGAAGAGTGGATTTTGAGGATACGTAAGCAGAATTAATGACCAGATTCGCGGATGTGCTTCATTGCCTCTGAAGTGTGTTTTGCAGATTCTTCTCCATGTCCCATTTCGGCGTGTTTAATCGCTTCTTCTAGGTGTTTTACGGCTTCATCCATATGCTTGTGAGCTTCAGCGTGTTCTTTGCCAGCGGCTTTAGCATGCGCTAGACTGTCTTTCGCGTGTTGTAGCGCTTCCTTAGCATGTCCCATTTCCCCGTGCGCTTGCGATTTTCCGGCATGTTCCATTGCTTCGGAAGTATGGCCAGCATCAGAGGCAATAAGTTGAGTGCTAACGAGTAACGCTATTGCGCTAATAAACATAGGTATTATTTTCATGGTGACTAATTCCTTCTGAATTGTTGTGAAAAGAAAAGATCCGTCTCATTGATATGCATTGAATATCTTAGTATCTAGTTTAATTTAGAAAGTTTTATTTCTCCAATGCATGGTTTATTTATATCACAAATATGAAAGGACAGGGCGGTTGCACAGGATCATCATTTAAGTTTGTGCTTATCCACATAACTTCGTAGCTCTGATTTATTGTGTATATTTAATTTATCGTAGATGGATGTTAAATGGTTACGTAACGTGCTCTCAGAAATATTTAATCTTGCTGCGACGATTTTTCCCGGTAATTCAACATTTTCAATCATCGTAAAAAATACTTTCTTTTCTTTGGGTGTCAGTTTGTGAATTTCATCCTTGTTTTGGAGATGGCTTTTTTTGAGGCTTTGTAGAGATAGTTCATTGAGCAAGCGAATAATGGTTGATTGACTTAACCATAGTTGTCCTTCATGAACCTTTTCAATTGCTTTTATAATGGTATCTAATGGAAATTCCTTTTCTAAAAAACCGCGCGCACCTGCGAGAAGGAATTTGTCATAGATCTCTGCATGCTGTAACCATTTGAAAATTAGGACTTTTGCGTGTGTTTTGACAATTAAATCGAAAATTGCTTCTAAATATTTTTCTTCTTCCAGATTTGGATTAATGATGATGATATTAGGTGAGTCTTTATCTAAATTAAGCAGGGATTCTGTGCAATTGGAATAATTTCCGACAACAGCCATCGTGCTGTTTTGTTGATCAATCAGTTTTTCTAAAGCATATTGAATAATGCTGTATTGACCAACCAACACAATTCGGATTGGTTTATAGAGTGATGAAATATTCATAACGTTTGTGGTAATGTTTTAAAGAACATTACCATCAGTTTTTTTTATTGTAACTTGATGAATGTATGAACTTGAATTGCAATAGATTATATTATCATTCTTGTCGCGAGTTTTTTGTTATTTGCTTTTTAGCACGAAGTGTTCTTATTTTTTTAGGATCAACTATTAGAGAGCGGTATATCTCTACGCGATCATTCGGTTTTAGAATCGTATTAAATGGTACGAAATGTCCAAAGATGCCAATTTTATTTTTTGTCAGTGTCACATCAGGAAATTGATCTAAAATACCCGATTGCATAATCGCATGTTCGACGGTACTGCCCGTATCTACTGTTATTTGCTTAAGAATTTGTAGATCAGGTAGTGCATATGCAATTTCGACTTTGAAAGACTCAGGATGGCTTGCCATAGATTTCTTCAGCGCGTTTTATGAAAGATTCAACAAAGTTGTTAGCAATCATGTGAAAGACTGGACCGAATATTTTTTCCAAAATTTTGCTGGAAAATGTGTAACGTAGCCGGAAATTAATTTTACAGGCGGCGTTTCCTAACGAAATAAAATGCCAGTATCCTTCCAGTTGTTCGAACGGCCCATCAAGTAAGCTCATTTCAATCAAAGCATCTTTATCTTCTTTATTGGCGGCAGGGGTATTGATGGGGTAACGCTTATTTTCAGTAGTAAAACTATGCTGAATTTGATGATAATTAATATTAACCGTAGCATGCGCACAAACATCATTTTGAATAACGACGGATGTCCCTCCACACCAAGGAAGAAACTTTGGATAATCTGCAACATTATCCACTAATGCAAACATTTGTTCTGCTGAGTATTCGACGATAACTGATTTTTCTATTTCTGCCATAAAAGTAAATTGTTGTTGCTAATGAGACAGCATCTAAAAACTGATAAAATTAAGCCCGCTAATTCCTGATGTTACATTCTTGATGAGTATAGTACAAAACAAAAAAGCCTTTCACGATTATTTTATCGAGGAAAAATACGAAGCAGGGGTCGTTTTGCATGGGTGGGAGGTAAAATCTATTCGTGATAGTCGAGTACAGCTTAAAGAAGCTTATGTGATGATACGAAATGGTGAATTGTATTTGATTGGCTGTCATATTAGCCCGCTCAAAACGGCTTCAACGCATATTAATCCTGACCCTATTCGAACACGTAAATTACTGCTTCATGCGGAGGAGATTAAACGGCTTATAGGAAAGGTCGAGCGGGCAGGTTATACGCTTGTTCCGTTGGATATTCACTATAAATCGGGCAGAATTAAGCTTGAAATTGGATTGGCCAAAGGAAAGAAACAACACGATAAAAGAGAAACTGAGAAACAAAAAGAATGGGAACGTACTAAACAGCGTCTAATGCGTGACAAATAATTACTACTAACTGATTAAAGAACTTTTTATTTATGAATAATCAAAAACCAATTGCAGTATGGTTATTAATATGTTGTGCCTTGGTATTTGCCATGATTGTTGTGGGTGGGGTAACCCGTTTGACCGATTCTGGACTTTCCATCGTTGAGTGGCAACCAATCGTGGGTACTTTGCCTCCAGTAACCCAAAACGACTGGGAGGTTTTATTAGAAAAATACCGCGCCACACCACAGTACCAAAAAATTAACAAAGGCATGAGTATCGATGAGTTCAAAGGTATTTTTTGGTGGGAATATTTTCACCGTTTGTTGGGTCGTTTAATAGGCTTGGTATTTTTTATTCCGTTCGTTTATTTCTTAGTTAAGAAACGTATTGATCGATCGTTAGGGGCGAGATTGACGGGAATATTTATTCTTGGTGGGTTACAGGGATTTATGGGATGGTATATGGTGATGAGCGGTTTGGTGAACGATCCTCATGTGAGTCAATACCGCCTGACCGCGCACTTAGGGTTGGCTATCGTTATTTTTGCGGCGATGTTTTGGGTTGCTTTGGGTATATTGTCTCCAAAAACAGATAATTCTGATGCTAATGAAGTGATTCGGCCGCTTCGCCAATTTTCAATTGGTTTGTCGATATTAATTTTTATTATGATTTTGTCAGGTGGTTTTGTTGCTGGGATTCGAGCAGGTTTCGCCTATAACACATTTCCGTTAATGAACGGACATTTCATACCACCGGAAATTTTTATGCTGGAGCCTTGGTATCGTAATTTTTTCGACAACATGGCAACGGTACAGTTTGATCATCGTTTGATTGCCTGGATATTGGCTATTCTAGTACCGCTATTTTGGTTTCGGTCGAGAAAGTATGGATTATCAGCAACGACTCGACTTGCTTGTAACCTCTTCTTATTAATGCTTGTTATTCAAATCAGTTTAGGTATCTCAACGCTGTTATACGTAGTGCCGATTCCTTTGGCGGCATCACATCAGGGAGGAGCTGTTTTGTTGCTGGCTGCGTCGTTATGGGTTACTCACCGATTAAGAGTAACTAACATTACGTAAACTATCGCTTGAAAGAAGTGCAAACATCGCATTAACAAATGGATGATTTAAGCTGACTCGTTTAAGCCAAGTCTTTCCATGCGATAACGTAATGATCTTACGGTAATGCCAAGTACTTTGGCCGCTTTTGTTCGGTTATAGCGATTTTGCTCCAATGCTTTCTCGATAGAATCTTTTTCGAGTTTGTCGAGAAAGTCTTGTAATGGTATGGCTTCTTCATCAAAGGACGATTTGAGTTTTATTTGCGGTGTAGTGATTTCATTTTTTGCCGGAATTTTAAATTTTTCTGGCATTTGTAATTCATCATGACCAATTTTACAATCCGAGTTGAGGGCTAAAGTGCGTTCCAAGATATTTTCAAGTTCACGAACATTGCCTGGATACTCGTAACGCATCAATAATTCAAGAGCTTCTTTTTTAAACTGACAAGGTGTTCTGTTCGCTTCCGCACAGAGTTTATTGATGATGTTTTCGGCAATGATCGGAATGTCTTCTTTCATTTCTCGTAGAGATGGCATATTTAACTCAATGACATTCAAGCGATAATATAAATCTTGGCGAAACTGTCCTAATTCTACGCATTGAGCGAGTTTTTTGTGTGTGGCGCTGATGATGCGTACATCAACGGTTTTTTCTTGGGAATCACCAATCCTACGAACTTGTTTTTCTTGAATGACGCGTAGCAATTTTACTTGCATGGCCAAAGGTAGATCCGCTACTTCATCTAAAAAAAGTGTGCCGCCATGCGCCATCAGAAAAAAACCATCATGATCCTTGTCGGCGCCTGTGAAGGCACCTTTCTTATAGCCAAAAAACTCGCTCTCCATGAGATTTTCTGGAATTGCACCGCAATTTACCGCGATAAAAGGTTGTGAATGCCGTGCGCTTCTTTCATGAATCATACGAGCGGCTAATTCTTTTCCACTGCCGGATTCTCCGTTGATATAAACTGCAGCCTGACTGCGTGCAAGTTTATCGATTGTTGCCCTTAATTGGTGCATGGGAGGAGAGTTTCCCAACAGTGTGCGCTGATTCGGATACGATTGTCCCTGAGTAGGAATACTTAAAGCAGATTTTACTAAATCACGTACTTCTTTTAATCCAACTGGCTTCGACAAATAGTCGAATGCACCCGCTTTAAGCGCAGCGACTGCATTTTCAGGTGTTCCATGTGCAGTAATGACCGCGACCGGAAGATCGCTATAAAATTGATTGATATACCTGACCAACTCTAATCCTTCCCCATCAGGTAAGCGCATATCTGTTAAACATAGTTGAAATGTACTATTGTCCAATAATTTCTTTGCGTCACTAATCAATTGTGCGCTTGCAACATCCATACCCATGCGTGCTAATGTTAATTCAAGCAATTCAATAATATCGGGTTCGTCATCAACAATTAGAATTTTTGTCGAATGAGTTTTATCCTGTGAATGCGTATTGTTTATTTTATTCATAAAAGTTATTGAATAGTGTTGCACTTAATTCTAAAGTGAGCCCCGCCAGAATTTTCAATGAATTCAATAAACGCATGATTTGTTTCGCATAATTCTCGTACAATAAATAACCCAAGACCGGTGCCTTTGGATGAGGTAGTGTAAAAAGGCTCAAAAATTTGTTTCCTTTTTTGAACATCCAATCCTGCGCCATCGTCAATAATGTCAAGGATAGTGTTATTTTTCTGCGTGTCGATTGATAAATTGATTCGAATGCTATTTTCCTGTTGGGTACAATATCTCAGTGCGTTACTACATAGATTCCAAAGTATTTGATTGAGATGGTCGCTATCAAAAGTAATCTGGTGATTTCTGATTCCGTTAAAACTAAAAATATTTCTATTGATTCTTTTTCCTAAGCAAAATTCATCAAGAAAATTTTCTATAAAAAGATAACCGTTGATGACAATCGGATTGGAAATAGGTTTCCGGTTGAGTTGTAGAATATCTTGGACAATTTTATTGAGACGTCGCGTATTGTCTGAGATGATGTGCATAAGACGGGTATCGCTACTACTGACGTTATTATTTTCTTGAAGTAATTCGGTTGCATGATTGATTGCTGAAAGTGGGTTTCGAATTTCATGGGCGATGTTTGCCGTCAAACGTCCCAATGCAGCTAGTTTTAATTGTTGCAACTGTGCTTCCAAACGACTCATGTCTTCAAGAAAAATAACAGCCCCATTGCGTGTGGTTGACTGTATCGGAACCCATCTAACATGCGTCAATGTATTGGTACAAGTAATGCGTAACACTTCTGTGTGTTCAACATTCCATTTTTTTTGCCAGTTTGATATTAAATGAACAAGCTCGGATGGAAGTTCCGATACTTTTAGGAAATTTGCTTGATGATCGCTTAAGTCAATATTGAGCATGGTTTGTGCTAATGCATTGCTTTGTCGGATATTTCCATCTTCATCAACGACCAGAATCGCTTCTGTTAATTCCTGTATAATCAATTGATTAACTTGAGACATGTTAGCTAAATCAACGCCTCGTTCTTTGGCAAGTTTTTCACTTTGTATGGTGGTTTTCGCGAGTTGTTGTGCGAGCCAAGCTACTGCAAAATAGGCCATACTTAGCAGACCTGCTTGAGTGTATTGCTCAGAATAGGAAGTTATCGTTATGGATGCATAAACTTCTTGTAGTAGCAGACTTATAGTCGCGATCGATGAAAAAAACAGTGCCATTCGTCCTCGACCAATCAATCCTGCGACAGCGAGAGAGATTAATGCTAAACCTCCTAATCCACTTTGTATTCCACCGCTGGTGTAAAGCATAAACGCAAAAAAAAGAATATCGCCACAAATTTGGAAAAAAAGCTGCCAATCCAGTGTAGAAAAACGAAATCGCGTTAATGCTATGCACAAACAGCTAAATAAAATATATCCGGCGACAGTATAAATAAATGGCATATAACGATATACACTAAAGCTTGCTTGATTAAAGTTCCAGGCAATCAAAATTAGGGTACATCCAATTAACAATCGGTAAATACAGAAGTATTGTAAAAGACGCCAGCGTTGTTCGGAGTGGCTGGATTCAGATAATTCGAGACTAAGCAGCGCATTATTTTTGCTGTGATTAGTTTTTTCCCTATTTATAGGGAATAAATAAGCAGTCACGGTATTGACTAAATTAAGATTTTTTATACGCATCACAATGTTCTACAGAGCAAAAATATTGATTTTCATCATTGCTAAAGGCTTCTTTTTTAGGAATATGAGTATTGCAGTGAACGCAACTGACCATATCCTCGATGGATTCCAAAGAATCCTTATTTTTTTGAATTTTCTGTATTTTGATAATCCAGAAAATAAATATCACAACAATAATCAAAAAGAAAATTTTTGCCATTTACAAATTTCTCTTATGCAATAATGATTTTAAACATAGTATAGCAATTTGTATTTTAGGCTAAATATTGAAATAGCTACGTAAAAAATATCCTTATGAGATTGTTATGATCTAATAAAAAGAAGTGTTGTAGAGTCGTTGTCGATTTCTCTTTCTATAATTTTCTATCGTAATCGGCAAGCAATAACTGTCAACGGAGGTGGTATTACTAAGCGGTATGAATATTATGGCTTCGATTGATAGTTTCTATAAATAGAATATTTTCAAGCCGTTGTTGATGAATGCACAAGGATAATCTCTCTTCTGTCTTTCTATTAAAGGCGCAATGAAGTATCAGAGAGCAGGGATATACCGTTATTATTTTAGATAGCTAATCCATTTTAAATACAACGTTTCAGCAACTTTATTGAGAGTTTCAACCCGTTGCGACAGATTTTTTTCGATTTCATTGATCGATTGCACCGCTGGCTGATCCGAATCCAATAACTCTAGCAATTCTTCTGCAGCGACGCTGCACCAATCCCGTACCATGCGTTCGGTCATTTCGACGTGACATTGCATGCCAAGATGCATATTCATGGCAAACGCCTGATTTTCGCAATAGGGACTGGATAGAATACAGGTTGCCCCTTGCGGCAGGCTATACGTTTCACCGTGCCAATGAAATGATTCAAAATTCGTCAGATCACCAAACCACGCTTTGGCAATCGCACTATCAGGAACAGTTACTTCACCCCAGCCCATTTCTTTCACGGGATTGGCATTAATCGTTCCTCCCAATGCTTTGGCCATTAATTGTCCGCCTAAACAATGGCCTAAAACCGGCATGTCGATATCGACCGCTTGCCGAATCAATGCAAGCGATGAATCGATCCAAGGTAAATCGTCGTTTACACTCATGGGACCGCCCATAAAAACTAACCCACTGAATTCTCGTAAATCTTTTGGCAGGCTTTCACCTGCATCAACTTTAATCAAACGCCAAGGGATATGATTATTGTCGAGAAATGTGGCAAAATAGCCGGGGCCCTCGATGGGTAAATGTCTAAAAATTGCAACGGGCTTCATAGATGTTCCTGCCATTATTTGAATAACCTAACGACGGATTTTAACTGGTTTTAGCGTAATTGATACGCTGAAAGCCTAACAAAGTTTTTAATATTTGTGATCTGTATTCATCGCTTCAACAAACTCTCGATGTGTATCTTTATGGAATGGATGGCGCAATGTCGATAAAACGGCTTAGTTTTACAGACGTGGTGCGCATTGAGCAGTTACGTCATATCGAAATAACGCAAAAAGAGCGCTTATCGTTTGCCAGCATTAAGGATATGCCAGCATCTCCTGCTGGCGAGTTTAATTATGCCCATTTTTTAAAACGCTTGAATGATCGAGCCAATCTACTTGTCCGTGATAATCATTTGCAAGATGCGTTACAGCAACCCCAGCAACATTTTGTGTACGCACAGAGAGTTTGCTTGCTGCTGGCCTTGATTTTAGGGGGAGTGGCCGCTGGTCAGGCGGTAAGTGAATCCGCTACCTTGAATATCTATTGGTTGCTGGCTGTTTTACTCGGTTTTAATTTCATTTCTTTGCTGTTGTGGTCGGTGGGTGTGCTGATGAACATTCAAGGTCTCAGCAGCGGCGTCGTCGCACAACTGGTCAGTTGGTTACCTTTTCGTCAACACAAAGAACAGACGATGGCATCCGTTGCATCGCGTGCGTGGTGGGAAAGCTGTTTATCAGGAAAAATCGGGAAATGGCGCATCAGTGCACTGACGCATAAATTCTGGTTGGTCTATTTGGCCTCTGGTTTGGTACTATTGATCTTGCTGATGCTGGCCAAACAATACAATTTCACGTGGGGCACGACCTTGCTGCCCGATGGTAGCCTGCCGCAAATAACCAAAATTTTGGGCACTCCACTAGAAGCTGTTGGATTAACGGTACCACAGGATGAACAAATTGCTGCAAGCCGCATCGGTGTCAAAGGCCAAGATTCTGAAACGAGAACGGCTTGGGCCACGTTTCTAATCGGTACCTTGGTGTTGTTTGGCATCATTCCTCGTATCATTGTGCTGAGTTTATCCTTGCTCATGCAGCGCTGGCATGAAAGCCGCTATCAATTAGATCTTTATTTGCCTTATTACATTACGTTGCGTCAGCAACTGATGGGAGCGTCAATAAAAACGGCTGTGATTGACGCCGATCCCCATGCGGATAAAACGCCTATTCAGTTAGTGAGCAATGCACGAGTGGCTGGCAAATCCTCTATACCACTCAATGCTACGGCTTTGGGGATTGAATTGGATGATTCGGTGCATTGGCCTGAAAGTATTACGTGTCGCATCAATATTGTTGATCAAGACTCGCAAGATCAAGCGATTTCATTGATAAAAAAACTCAAAGATCCATTACTTTTAGGTGTTGCGGCACACCGCCTGCCGGACCGTGGCGTACAGCGTTTGGTCAAAGAATTGGTTATCCATTCCGCACAAAAGCCTTGGATGATTTTGTTGCAACAAGATGCCTCAGCAATGGTTGCTAATACACGTGAATTGGCCTGGTTTCGTCTGGCTGAAGCGTGTGGCATTCCAGCGGATCACGTGGTGAGTCGATAGCATCATGTTTGCGAGTGAACTGCAAGAAACACTGCCGTTGTTGAATGTCTCTGTCGTGGGACATACCAACACTGGAAAAACGTCTTTGATTCGCACCCTGTTGCGTAGCACGCAATTCGGTATCATCGAAGACGCTGCCGGCACGACAAGACACGTCGAACAAGCAACGCTTGCTGTCGATAATCAGCCTATCTTGAATTTGTATGACACGCCTGGTTTGGAAGATTCTAGAGCGCTGTACGCGCATATCCGAAATTTGCAAGCCAAATCGAAATCGATGTCACCCGTGCAAATCCTCAAAAATTTCGTGGAACACATTGCAATTGACGATCCTTTAGAGCAGGAAGCCAAAGTGATTCGGCAAGTATTGCGCAGCGATGTGTTGCTGTACATTATTGACGTGCGCGAACCGTTTCTTGAGAAATACCGGTTGGAATTGAATGTGTTGACACTGATTGCACGTCCGATCATTACCATTTTTAACTTTACTGCGGAAAATCCGCAAGCATTGGCTAAGTGGCGTGAACATCTGGCGGTCTACAATATTCATACGACGCTTGAATTTGATACGGTTGCTTATTCCTTTGAAGCCGAAAAGCGTTTGTACCAGAAAATTCAAACACTGGTTGATACGCATTATGTGGCTTTGCAAAAATTAATCGATTACCGCGCTAAATTATGGAAACAGCTTTGTCATTCTGGTGCCAAGCGCGTGGTGGAATTGATCGTCAGTGTTGCCTGCCATCGTGAGATCACAACGGAATCGAGCAAGCTTTTGCCCGATGTTTCACCCGAAGAACGCTTGCATGATTTTGTTAGAAAAGTAGAGCAACAATGCTTGCATGATTTATTGAGTATTTTTAGTTTTTCTGAAAAAGATGTCGAAATTCAGAAAATTCCCGTGACGAACGGTCATTGGGAATTGGATATTTTTGCGCCTGGAATTCTTAAAGCTTATGGTTTGGATGTTGGCAGTGCGGCTGCCAAGGGTGCGGCCGCCGGAGCGGGGATTGATTTGGTGGTAGGTGGCTTGAGTTTAGGCGCGGCTACTGCGCTCGGAGCGATTGCCGGTGCGGGTTGGTCCACTTTTAAACGTTATGGCGACGAAATTAAAGCCACGATATCAGGAAATAAGTTTCAATGCGCCGATGATGCCACGTTGCAAGTTTTGTATTTGCGACAAAAATATTTGTTACAGAAATTAATGCAGCGTGGTCATGCGGCACATACCAAGGTACGCGTCGATAAGACGGATAACGAGAAATTGCCCGATAATTGGTCGAAACTTATCAGTATGTTGCGTCAGAATCCGATGTGGGTTGTCCCCAGCATTGCACGTAATAACAATCCACACTATCAAGTTGTTGAAAACCAATTGATCGCCGCATTACTGGATCAAGAAAATACAGCACTAAATTAAGGTTTACGCCCGGTAACGATGCTGTAGTATCCAAAGACTTTATGCACTTCAATGTCTTCAAAACCGATTTCCTTGAGCATCGTTGCTAGCTCCTTGCCTGAGTATTGACGGCCCTCTGTCCATGCCATCATCATCATACTGTAGGCGGCAGGAAAAAAGGGGCCCGTTTTTTCATCGTTATAAAGTACTTCATGGATGACAATCCGGCCGCCGGATTCTAAGCTGTTGAAGCTTTTTGCGGTGAGGAAATGACATTTTTCCATGGGCCATTCGTGAAAAATATTCGAAAAAAAATGTAAATCTCCTGTGGGCCATCGATCGCACCAAATATTCATTCCAACAGTTTCAATGCGATCTGTTAACCCATACTGGTTAATATAAGGCTGCGCGAGCGCGCAAACTTGTGGAAAATCCAGAAAAAATACCTTTAAGTTTGGTAGCTTAAGCGCGGCACCGATCGCTTCGGCCGGTGATGTGCCTGCAATATCGATCATCACGCGATGGCTTGATAAATCGATGGCATCTGGCCAGACAAAAGCCCCTGTGATACTGATACTGTGCATCCCGGTGGTGAATTTTTTCAGGACTTCAGCTTGTTCTAAATGAGTGTGATAAATGTTGCTTTTTCCATAGGATTGAGGGGAATCCGTCAAAATAGCTTTTTTCAAACTGGCGAATGCATGAAATTGATCATTTTCAATGATGAGATCCCAGAAATGACCGAAATAATGCGGACTTTTTGCTAATAGATAAGTTTCTGAAATAAGCGTCAAGGCATAAAAGCCCTCTTTTAGCGACAGAAAACCGAGCGACGTTGCTGTGGTTAATATGGCATCAGCGGGGCGCTCTCTAATTTTGAGTGCCTCGCAAATATCTGATAACGAACGCGGGCCATCCGCTAACAACTCGAAAACAGTCAGATGATGCGCGAGCAATAATGCCTGATTACCATATAAACCGATCACGACATCCCACAATGGACGATCATCAACCGGTGGCGTTTTTTGAACTATGGATAAAGCTTCTGGTGCCATGAGTCTTCCTTTGATTTAATAATGTATGGAAATCTGTGTATAGACGCAATTGTGCATAAGGATTCGCTTGCTTAAGTACTATACAACCGAAGGTGTTTTAGTCGCTTGCTCTTGTTCCACCAGACGCTTGATATTTTGTACAGTTTTTTCGGCACCTTCTTTGATGGCACTATGAATCAATGCTTCGAAAGGACGCATCATCGTAAGAATTTCTAGTAATTCGAAGGTAAAAGTCAGCTTGATCGTTTTTCCTGCATTGATTTCCTGTAACTCGTACATACACCGGAATGGATCGCCGTTTCCAATGAGTACCATACGAACCCCTGGTTCATAAGCGCAGATAATAAATTTAGATTCTGAACGGCGACCGTGATCAATGCGAACCTGACGCCCTTCTGTCCCTTGCTTGACCGAACCAGGTGAAATTTTTTCGAGCTCTTTGACTTCAGGAGACCACTTGGGATAATTCTCAAACAACCGGTCACCGATGAATTGGAATAGCTCTTCTTTGTTGCAATCGATTAATACATGCGCTTTTCCGATGACCGGATCGGACGAACCCAAGTTGAACATGGAACCTAAGTTGAACATATATCAATCCTTCATGGATGCCAAGAGCGAACGGGTAGCTGCGTTATTTATTCAACATTGACTTAACGCTAACAGAACAAAACGGTGATTGCAACCAGGTTTATTGAGGATCAACACGATCTAAATTGTGTGAATATTTTGACTTTGGCTAGCTTTTAAAGAAGCTTCAAGACTGGAGGATTTTCAAGAAATAACTACGTAGTGGCAAGTTTAAGTAGAAAAGTAATGCGACAATTTGTTGCACTACTATTTAGCGACCAAGGTGAAAAGTATGATCTTAACGGTAGTGTGGTTGGATTCTGGTCAGGCTGCGGTCGTGCCATGGACTTGAAAAGAGCTCGGTTTCTATTCTTATCTTCCGCGAGTTTTTGAACTCCCGCCGTTGGTTTAAAATTCGATGGCGCTTCTTGGTAGTCGCGGATATGATATTTTGGCAGGTTTCGCGATTAATCGGGATCTTGAAGCAAATCCACTGCATGAATCTTGCGGTGGCACCGGTCAATTGATGCTAGTCAGACTTTCAGCCGCACAGCTTCGTGATAAGCCGGTTATTTTGAACGGCTCGTAAGTATCGCCGCAACCTAACTCGACCATTAATAATTGATAAGAGGTAATGGCATGGTACTCACAGAACAACAGCAAACTTCCATTTTTCAACTGGCTCAAGCGATGTTTAAAGCTACGCCGGGAGCTATTTATTTAGAGGCACTAGGATTGCAACTGACATCGGGTAGTTCGATAGCCAATATCGCACAATCATTATCGGGAAATGAATTGTTTTTAGGTAAGCTGTATGCGGATGATTTGACGTCTGAAGCGTTTGCAGAGGCTTTAGTAACCGATTTGATTGGCAATCATGCAACAGATGCCAATAAAACCTTAGCAAAGAATTACATTGTCAGTAGGCTGGATGGTGGCGCGACGCAAGATGCAGTAATTGCAGAAATAACCCATTTGCTATCAACTTTTCCGGCATCCGACGCAAACTGGGGCGCTGCCGCAACGGCGCATAATACGAGCAATGCGACCAAACTGGTAGATAACTTGGTGGGTGATACTGTGGCTGCAGGCGAAAAGCAAGACGTGGTCAAGTATATTCTCGCACAGCAAGCATCGGGACAAACATTTGGACAGATGGTAGATTGGGCAATCAATGCACTTGCCGGAATGAATTCAGAGGATATGGTATGGGGTAATGCGGCCAAGCAATTTGATAATCGAACTGAAGTATCGCGCTATTATTCGGTTGAAAAATCAGTATCCTCCACCGATCTGTCGAAACTGCAGCAAATTCTAGCGAACGTGACAACCGATGCGGCTTCAGTAGCAGCCGCTAAAGCCGCAATTGACAAACTGTCGAGCGGTTCCAATTTCGATCTCAGCAATCTCGATGGTACCAATGGATTTCGGCTGGATGGTGTGTTGTTCGGCAGTCAAACAGGTTATTCGGTTAGTGGCGCAGGCGATATTAATGGTGACGGTTTTGATGATGTGATTATTGGCACAACGCAGACTGGAGATGATTTTTTCCAAGAAGCAGGTTTTGTGGTGTTTGGGAAAGCCTCTGGGTTTGATAACGTAATTGATTTAGACAGGTTAAACGGAGTTGATGGTTTTCGCATCCATGTTAGTGAATTGGAGGATTTTTATGGTCACGTAGGTAGCGCGGGAGATATCAATGGTGATGGTTTTGGTGATTTAGCTATCAGTGATCCTATTGCCAATGGCGGAATAGGTGCTGAAGCGGGTTTGGGTTACGTTCTATTTGGTAAAGCATCGGGATTTGCACCCATGGTAAAGTTGACGGAACTTGATGGCAACAATGGTTTTCGTTTTAATAATGCGATAGCAAACAGTCTAGTTGGATGGTCTCTGACCTCGGCAGGCGATATTAATAGCGACGGAATTGATGATTTGATAGTAGGCGCTCCGGGTGCTACGGAAGGGAACGTTAAAGTTGGTGTCACTTATGTGTTGTTTGGGAAAAAAACGGAATTTGCTGCGGATATAAATTTATCTACGTTAAGTAGTGGAGATGGTTTTCGTATCATTGGATTGGCTGAAGGCGACTATTTTGGTAATGGAGTAAGCGCAGGAGATATCAATGGCGATGGTTTAAGTGATGTCATCATTTCTTCATATGGCGTTAAAAATCCGAATGGTGCAAAAGCTGGGTTTACTTATGTTATTTTTGGTAAGGAATCTGGTCTAGGTGCGACAGTGGATGTCAACGCATTGAATGGAACCAACGGTTTTCGTATTGATGGTGAAGCCGAGGGTGATATTGCGGGTTATTCTGTCAGTACGGCTGGAGATATTAATGGCGATGGATTTGACGATATCGTGATCGGCGTGCCTTATTCTGATCACGGTGCAGAAGATGCGGGTGCAAGTTATGTGGTGTTTGGTAAAGCCTCTGGCTTTGATGCTCAACTAAATTTATCCGCCATAGACGGCACAAACGGTTTCCGCGTCGAAGCAATTGCGGGGAATGATCAATTAGGCAAGTTCGCTATTAGTACTGCAGGAGACTTCAACAAAGATGGATTCGATGATTTGATCGTTGGCTCACGTGGTGCGAATTCAAACGGATTAACCGCCAATGGGGGAGCCTGCATCGTATTTGGCAAAGCATCTGGCTTTACAGCATCGATCAAGCTTGCGGAATTAAGCGCCATAGATGGATTGACCATTAATGGTTTGCAATCTGGCGATGGATTGGGGCATTCGGTGAGCGATGTGGGCGATATCAATAATGACGGATTTGCTGATGTAATCGTTGGCGTACCTTTTGGCGATGGAGGTACAGCTAACTCGGGTACGGCATATGTGATATTTGGACACAATTTACTCGCTTGAAATTTGAAAATTATCGAAGATTTTTGTCAAGGAGAACTGAAGTGATTTGAATTAAGTGGGACTGCAA